>ERZ856578.5109-NODE-5109-length-16464-cov-51.503448_pt1 | contig 16464 bp, 19 predicted proteins | sample MGYA00514384_ERZ856578 | MGnify/ENA primary metagenome ERZ856578 (study PRJEB29103, sample SAMN06111958) | human gut metagenome | biome: human gut; feature: ankylosing spondylitis patient; material: healthy_person | host: Homo sapiens | place: China:Hangzhou...
GCTATTTTTGTACTGCACGCGCCACCAGTCATCCGCTTCCATAAGAACAGTTACGGTTGCGCCCTGCGGGATTTTCGCAATCACTTCGGCGGACTTGCTCGCCGTTTTGCGCATGTTCAAACTGCCGGATGCCGTCGTCACGACCGCCAATTTCGTTTCATTCATTGCAATTTGTTCTCCTTTCTCGGCGTAATCCACGCCTTTCAGCTCGCCCCAATGCGTCCATCCACTGCCGATTTTCGACGTGACAACGCCATACGCCGTGCCTTTGGCTTCGATAACCGCGCCCGCGCCGATATACAATCCGACGTGGTGATACCCCTCCGAGGCGTTGAATTTGTAGACGGCTGTGCCGGGTTTGAGCGGCTCGCCATCGGTTCGTTTTCCGGCGGCCAGGCTGCCGGATGCGCTGCTGTAACGGCGGAACATGGTGTTGCTGCCGTGATAGCAGTACCCGCCGAGCTGCCGAAACGCCCACGCAAAAAGGCCGGAGCAGTCCGCCACGCGGTGTCCGACCCACTTTTGACCATATTTCTTTGTCTGTTCACGGCTCGCGGCGTTCTGCTGTGCCTGCGTCCAGATTTCGCCCGACGCGCCGTAGATATACCCCCAGTCATCGCGCAGTGCCGTTTGGAACTGCGCAATCAGCTCGGAGGATGAAATGTTTGGCATGTGACCTCCTGTTATTTATAGAAGTGGCTGCCCCCTGTATCGAGAGGCAGCCACCCCGTTTTCTTGTTCACCGTGTTGGCTTTTGTAATTCTCTATTTTTTCTCCTGCGTCATTGAAGCTGCTTCCTCCGGGAAAAGGTCACGCAGCAGTTCATCCAAATCAAACCGCAGTTTCTTCGCCCGACACCGCGCCGCAACAACTTCCAGCGAATCGCGGATAATCTGCTTGCACCGCGCCATCCGTTCTTCCTTCGGTGCCTGCACAAAAGGCAGGAACGGGACACGCAGCCGAATATCCGCATAGCGCTTCTTCCAGCTGATATATTTGCGATCTTTGCCGCAATCGAATGTGCGTAGAAATTCTTCTGATAGACATTCTGGAATGATGCCGATGCTGTCGAGTGCGTCCGTATACTTCGCAAGCGATGTAACCCGCATGTTCTTTTCGATTAGGCAGAAGTTGTCCATGATCATTTGTGCTGCCGGTGATTCCGATTCGGTTGAAAAGGTAAACGGCGTCATGTACGCATCCGGAAACATGTCATACAGCAGCGATTTGCACTCAAAGCGGAAGTTTTTCACCTCACTCCGATCCCGGATGATTTCCAGCGCCCGGGTAATAGCCTCTCTCACCATGTCTCGCTGTTCATCCTGCGATGCTTTCATGAAGGTATCGCCGTCCAGCCTGACGCGGATTTCCGCTTCTCGCCACTTCAGGCTGATGTGCTTCCGTTCTTTTTCATCCGGCACAGTGAAAAGAATAATGTTGATGCTGTCCAGCACTTTGCAGTATCTCGGCAGTCGAATCACGTCCATCCGCGATTCAAAATACTGAAAGCAATCGGAAATTCGCTCGGCGGCTGATGGTTCTGCTTCTGCGGAAAAGGTGATGCCTACCATATGCTTCCTCCGGTCAGTAGGAGCTTTCCATTTCTCTACTGATATTTTACCACCAACTGCCCTTCGCTGTCAACCATGCCATTCCGGCGCTTTTTCGCTTGCTGCCTTGATATTTTTCAAAAATCGTGGTATACTATGTATGAAAGTTCGGACATTTTCGTCCCAAGTTTGAGGTGGAATGAATGATTCAGCGAGAGGCTTATCTCAATCGGCTCATCCACAGTATGTGGAACGGTGAAATCAAGGTCATCACAGGCATACGCAGATGCGGAAAATCCGTGCTGCTTTTTGAGCTGTTTTTCAAGTATCTTCTTTCGCAGGGTGTCCCAGAAAGTCACATTCTGAAAATCGAATTGGATCAGCGCCGCTATTATCGTTTCAGGAATCCTATCACGCTATGCGAATATGTAGAAAGCATCGTCCAGAATCAGAAGGACGAGCATTTCTTTCTGTTTATTGATGAAGTGCAGCTGACCACCAAAGTAGTGGATCAGGCAAGCGGCGGCATCGAAGTCACCATTTATGATATGTTGAATGAACTCAAGGCATATAAAAATCTTGATGTTTATGTCACAGGCAGCAACTCCAAGGGGCTGTCCAAAGACATCGCCACAGAATTCCGCGGGCGCGCCACGCAAATCCATGTATTCCCGTTGTCATTTGCGGAGTTCTACGCTGCTATAGGCGGCGACGAGCGAAAAGCACTGGATACCTATATGCTTTACGGCGGGATGCCAAGGCTGCTGGCGTTAGACGACGACAAGGACAAAAAGGATTACCTGATTTCTCTTTACAATGAACTGTACATCCGGGATATTGTGGAGCGAAACGGCATTGAGCGTGAGGATATTCTGAATGACATCTTGAATTTTCTTGCCTCGCAAATCAGCTCACTCACGAATCCAACGAATATCGCAAATACCATTTCTTCCATGAAGAACGAGAAGGTCAATACTGCGTTGGTTTCCAATTATGTGCAGTATATAATCGACGCTTTCCTCATCTCAATGGCGAAACGGTATGACGTCAAGGGAAAAACCTATTTCAAGTATCCGAACAAATACTACTATACGGACATTGGTCTTCGCAATGCACGACTGAATTACCGCCAGTACGACCCCGGTCATATCATGGAAAACATGATTTACAATGAACTTTTGCGGCGTGGATATTCCGTTGATGTCGGTGTGGTTTGTGACCGTTCTGACGGCAGCAAAGTGCAAAAAGAAATTGACTTTGTGGTAAATGATGCCGACAAAAAAATCTATATTCAATCTGCTTTCCGCATGGATACCGATAAAAAAGAGGCTTCCGAGCTGTCGTCTCTGATGCTCACCAAAGATTTCTTCAAAAAGATCATCGTCCGCATGGATATACCGCATCATTTTTATGACGATAACGGCATTTTTCATTGCAGTTTGATTGACCTGCTGCTGGAACGAGTTGAATTATTCTGAAGAATCTATTATGCAGCTCACGTTCACTGCATATTTCGGACGTTTTTGTACCAAGTATGCGGTGAGAATCTGTTTTTAGGAAAAGATCACGCTCATGCGTTCCCATTCGCCCTTGCTGCACTGCGGCAAACTATCCACCGCAACCTCATCGCCGTCGCTGTTTTTGTAGGTAACGCGCAGCTGCGCCACGGTATCCGCAAGCGTCTGAAAGAATGCAGAAAACGTATAGGCTTGTCCCTTCGGCAGCGTCACATCTTGGCGGGCCGTCATCCAGCCTGTCTGATTCGTCTTGACCATTTTCAGCGACTTCGTGCCCATGTAGTGCGCATCCGTCGCATAGCTATATGTGCCAGTCCCATCGAGGCTCTCATTCGTCCAGATGCCTGCCGTCTGCATGTTGTGACCATTCAGGAAGTTCACCACGCTGCGCTGCATCTTGGAAATCGTTTCCGGATGGTTAATCGGATTGCTGTCCGTGTATTTCGCAAAGCAGGCATATCCCAGCTGGTCATTCACAGAGATGCAGTTGCCGTAATCATTGAAATGATAGAACAGCTTCTTGCCGCTCAGGTTGTCCGTAACTACCGTCAGGCAGTCCTTATACGCATAGGTACGGTCATACGCACACACATCGCCGCTAGTCATGCGAACGCGCTTCACGCGGAAGGGCTCACGGGTCGTGTAGTACTCATATGTCACCTTGACGCCGTCGCAGTTGACCGCGGACGGCAGAAGTCCGCGTTCATCATAGGTATAATACAAATCTGAATGTCCTCGATTCCCTCCGCGATGTTTGTGCTAAGGCTGTCAATCATCGCCTGATATTTTTCTTCCCGCGCTGCATTTTCTTTCAGCATTCGGAAAAAAAGATAAATATAAAGCGCCGCCCAAATTCCTTGCTGCAGCGCCGCTTCCATGATGGTCTGAATAGTCGCTTCCATGGCGTCCCTCCTTTCTCTCGCCGTAAAAAACGTACAAAAAAAGCGCCATGGGTTTGCGTGACGCTTTTCGGCACAAGAAAAGCCACTCGGTCTCCCGAACGGCTCTGCTGTACCTTGGTAGAGTATGAAATTGAAAGGTTACTTTTGATGACGACGTGCTGTTCTTTGCGCCGAACGGCGGTCATACCTGCTGGGGTGTGCAGGAAATGACCGCTGTTTCGATTTGAACAGTGCAGTAATTCAGCGTGAGGCAGCTTCCGCTTTTCACAGAATACAATAATGTAGCTACTTAATGCAACTTTTATGTGCTAATATTATGGTTTTTTCCAAAAGGCAGTCTCAAAGTCAAACGATGACAGCCTATTTTCCATTGAAATTGTCCGCATTATTTTCTCATCCTCGTAGTTCCGAATGATGAATCTTTCTCCATCATAATCTGCGAAGAATGTATAACCATCCGTAATATTCGTAATACTCCATTCACCCTGCATATTTAATTCTATTGTAAAATACAACCATGTCAAGTCATCCAATTCTTCCGGTTCGTCATCCCCTTCCGTTATATATCCAACATCTAACAAAACGCTATCGCCGTCGTGATATTTCTCTAAAAATGAATTTTGGGGAAGGCATTTACTATCCACAATCGTATACTTCCTATTTTCCCACTCCCATGTGGCAATCCGTAGGTATTTACTCTTGTCTTGCTTTGCAAGCATGAGTACTATTCGTTGTTCACTAACATCGCCATCTACAACCTCATCTTCTTCAGTAAGCGAAGGATGTATTAAATCGTAAAATTCCGGATAGATTGCGCCTTTGGTAGTAATTATTTTACCGTTTTGGGCAATAGTACTATTCATCCTGATTTCAATAGGGGTAAATCCCTCTATCATAACAAACTCACGAACATTTAACGTGTTCTCTGCTTTTGCTTCTTTTAAGCTTAGCAAAGCAACAACCATCACTACAGCAACGCATAAAAGCAAAACATTCTTATCTATATGACGCATTATTAAAGCATCTCCTTTTTTTAATCATATGATACCCCATTAAAATAACCCCACTTTGTGTACTCATCGGTAAGTGGAAAGTAGCCCCCCCATCTTTCTTACTCGCGGCTGCTGCGATAGTGTACCCATATTCTTCTGTAATTCCAATATACACACCAACATGAATCCATCCTTTATTTCCTTTGGTAGCCTCCGAATTCGTAGGGTCATATTTGAATACTGCCGCACCTATTGGAATATCATCCCAATCAGTTATGTCAAAAGTTTCGCCGTTCTGCATTCCATAAACTGCCAAGTCCTTTACTTGCTTCAGAATTGCTCCTTTATTCTCTCCTTTGGTGATTTGATATAGTTTTTTGAAAGATTTGTGACTATAATACCATTCCAAAACATACTTCGGCAAACCAACACAGTCAGTTTCCTTCCACCGAGAGTGCCCGTATATATATTTCCACCCTTCTGTCTCAACTGCCTGCTTGATAAGTTCTACAAAAAGATCCACCGACATAACAGAATCAGGATATTTTTCAGACGAATCGCTTCTATGCGGCGTCAGTTTGACTCTTTCAAATCCCGACGGGTCATAACCCACAATCGGCCCATTGCTGCAATATGCAAACAAGTTTTTTGGATTATCGCACCATCCGCATTAACAAACCGTCCCCACTGTGCATTATAGTACCGACTCCGCAGATAGCACAGACCCGTTTCCTCATCAAACACATACCCGCGGTAGCGGAACGGCTGCACCTTGCCCAGCGTTTCCGCCAGTTCGCCGGTACACCACAGCGGCGCGCCCCACGCATCGTAGCCGTAGCTGACGACCGTATTGCCATTCTCATCCAGAATCGCAACAATATCGCCCTGTAAGTTCTTGACGTAAGCATACGCCGTGCCGTTGTACACCACCACCGCCGGACGATTCTGTGCATCGTAGAAGAAGTGCAGTTCATCCGTGCCGGAAGTCATATGCACAACATTCTTCCCATGCAGGCAGCCGCTCGTTGCTCTCGCCACGCCGCATTGTCATAGACGAATGTCTTTGACCGAGGCGAAGCCGATAGCTTCGCCTCGCTCAATCTAATTGACATCATCACATGTTTGTAGTTTTTCTATTACCTCGTATGCCATATTGCAAGCACTTTCCCATCTATGGTAATAAGCGCATACGGAACGCCACCTCCTCTTAATTCCCTCATAGAACCTTTAATTAACCATATTTTATTTGTTTCATCATAAGAAACTATAAACGGTCTCTTCGTTTCAATATCATAATCGAATACAACATTCCATAATTGCTCAGCAGCTTTCGCTGCTTCTTCAACACTGTTAACAGGTGCGATACTATCTCCTTGCCACTGAAAAGAATATAATTCTTCTTTATATTGAGATATATCAAAGTCCGACCCTTTCTCGTATGGTTCATTTGAACTTTCTAGACAAACCGTGATTGTTTTCATAGTAAGCGGTTTATTAGCTTGCTCCACAAAATTACTTCCTGAGAATAAGCATATCATAATCACAATTGAAATAACCAGCATAAAAACAATATACCAGCGTTTTCTCGGTTTCTGCTTCCCCAATTTCCTTATTTCCCCTTTCTAATCTTTATATATGGGTCGTTTTCATCAAAAGGTATATCTGATGAAACAAGAGTAACTTCATCTGCTGTAATATCATATTTCCAGAGATGTCCGCTGCATGTCGCTAAATACGAGTAAACTGCTTTTTCGTTCTCAAATAACAAATTCGCCACTTTGTAATCATCATCGGAAAATTCATAATTTTTATATTCGCGCATATAAGCTCCGTGAGAATGGCCCCAACCCACAAGTTGGCAATCAGGATTATCAGGATAGCTTATCTCAGCGGTCTCGCACTCAGTTCCGCTTGAAGGCTCAAAATATGTGTAATATTCTATTACTCCTGTCGAGATTATACCAATTCCGAATATGTTTATTAAATACTTTGTCTCTGTCTTCTTATAAATTACCGATGAATATTCGATGTTTTTTGATATTGACAATGCATTGTAGCATTCTGCAAAGTCAATTGCCGCTTCATCAGGTGTTAAAAAGGCATCTCCGGGGTGAGCCCCATTATAATCTACAAAGTTCGCTGGATTATTGTTGCAGTAAGCATTTATATTCTTCTCAATAATATTTTTACCACAGCCTATTTGCTTATCCCCATTAACAAACCTGCACCGCTCCGCGTTATAATATCTACTTCTTAGATAGTACAGTCCCGTCTCCTCATCAAACACATACCCACGATAGCGGAACGGCTGCACAGACCCCAGCGTCTCCGCCATCGAACCGCTCTTGCCAATCGGCGCACCCCATGCGTCATAAGCATAGTTAACGACAACATTTCCCGCTCCGTTCAGAAGTGCTACAATGTCGCCCTGCAAGTTCTTGACGTAAGCATACGCCGTGCCGTTGTACACCACCACTGACGGACGGCGAACGGCTCTGCTGTTCCTTGGTGAGGTATGAAATTGAAAGGTTACTTTTGATGACGATGTGCTGCTTTTTTAGTCGAACGGCAGTCATCCCTGCTGGGTTATGCAGGGAGTGACCGCCAGTTTTTGTTCAATATTGCTGTAAGTCAAGCCAGAAAATAAAAACAAGTATGTTGTTTTTATATACTGTCTTACTACCGCTAAATAACAAAAAGACTTTTCCACCTCAATTTAGGCAATCCTCAAGGCAAAAGTTTTGTGTTTGCAAAGCAATGCAACATGGTATTTTTTATTTTTTGTATCCAAATCGTATGAAGTTGGCAATAGCTGCAATCGCAAACATTGACATTTGAAATGTACCATAAAAATCATTTCCGATTTTGTCAATTGAAAATTTATTTATACATATTTCCATTCCCAACCCCATACCAGTGCATAGTACAGCTATTAGTTCACAGATTCCCTTCCAATCTATCTTCCTCATTCCCAAGTCCAGTCCTCCGTACTTACTCGGCTAATTCTTCCATAATACTTCGACAATGAATCGGGATACCAAGGGACATACATACCGTATTTATCAAATTGAATATGTATGAGTCCAATACACTCAGGGTCTTCTAACATAACATTCAGAGTATATGTTGTAGTCGCAGACATACCGTCCAGAGCGAGCAACACTAATCCAAATTGCGATATGCATGTTGCAGCTCTGGCGAAAATCCCCAAACTTTTCAACGCGAATGGCAACAGAGTTATTGCTGCATGAAATCCATAACTCGGAATTGCTTCACGTCCTGATTTTATTCTATACCACCTATTATACTCTTCTTCCGAGATATATGTGAAACCGCCACCACCTTTTAACCAAACTCTACCACACCCTAAAGCAATCATTTGTTGCGCCTCTCTATACATCGCAACATCATTCATTGCTTCTGTTACTTTTCGTACTGCATTGGAAATTGTATTTTGGATTTCCAATTTAGCGAATATATCTCTCCAGTTCTCAGGTCTGGACGGTCGTGGTGTCGGAAGAGGTGTTTCCTGGGGCAATGCACTTGGTGTCGGGGCTGGCGTTGTATCTTCACAACCAGAGGCGTCTATTCTAAAAATTGGAGAGTTATGACAATACAAAAACAAATTATGAGAAAGCATTGTCATTTTACCAATGTAGCTATCCGCATTCACGAACCGTCCCCACCGCGGATTATAATACCGGCTCCGCAGATAGTACACCCCTGTTTCCTCATCAAACACATACCCACGATAGCGGAACGGCTGCACAGTCCCCAGTGTCTCCGCCAGTGCCCCGCTCTTGCCAATCGGCGCACCCCACGCATCGTACACATAGCTAACAACGACATTTCCAACCGCATCAAGAATCGCAATCACATCGCCCTGCAAGCTCTTGACGTAAGCATAAGGAACACCGTTGTAAGCCACGACCGCTGGACGATTCTGTGCATCATAGAAGAAATGCAGTTCATCGCTTTCCCGCGTCATATGCACAACATTCTTCCCATGCAGGGTATAGTCCGTTACCACCCCATTTACTGTTTTTTTCACCCGTAATCCGTTTTCATTATACACAAACTGGGCGTCGGTGTCAACGCTCTGCATCCGCGCACGCCGCTATCGTCAATGATGGAAAGCAGGATTTATCCACCAAGCTTCCTTTGAAGAATGTAATTTCGCAGCAGCATTCTACTCAGGGAAGATCAAAATGAATCATCTTTGGAATGTTTAATTTGCAGGAATATCAAAGATGACCGTTATTCCATCGACTTGCTGTATTTCCTCAATCCATGCGGAAACATCGCCAATTTCTTCAGAGAATACATCTTCCCGGAAGTGCAGCATCAGGTTGTCTCCTGCTTCCAACGAATCTGGCGTAAACACATCATATCCGCACTGAATATATATAGAGTGTACGAAAACTTCTTTTACACCAGAATATGCAAAAGCTTCATCGCCAACAAACCTTAGTGTTTCAGGGAAAGCTACTTCTTTAAGACTCCATGTGTCACAAAATGCTTGCCACCCAATGCTGTGAAGGTTCAATGGCAAATCAATATCTTCCAATAAGGTACATAGCGTGAAGGCATTTGAACCGATAATTAACAATGAATCCGGAAGATGCACTGTAGATAATCGGCTACAACCTTCAAATGCGTTGTCGCCAATCACAATCACACCATCAGGGATAAATACATCTTGTAAAAAGTCATTTTCAGAAAAAGCACCCTCACCTATCGCACAGCAACGAGTATCTACATAATATTTCGTCAGTTCAAGCTGCTCTGGATAAGAGACAAGGACACCATTGCAATAAGTAATGCCGAATGTATCAACGAAGCACTCGTTATTGCTCGTGTTGCAGTGTTTACACACAGCGGCATTTGAAAATGGAAACAGCTCCATCAGCGTTGTACAAATTGCTAAAACGAGTGCGATTGTTTTAAAATGCATTATTATTCTCCTGATTTAATTTGTGTAGTCAATTCCTTTCATGTAGCCATAATGCGTAAATGGGTCGTTTATTGCTTCAGATTCGGATAATTCGCGAATTATTACGCCACCATATACAGATTCAATAACAGCATTCTCATATCCGGGGAAATAGTTACCAACATATACTGCAAAGTGCCCATCATCGCCAAATGGATTACGAAACAAGCCCATTCCAATTCTAAACTCAGTGTTTGCGTCGATTTTCCCTTTACCAACAACGTTTTTCTTCGGATCCGTTTTGTTATATACAGAGTTCCTATATGTTCCCTCAACATGCGTAGAAATTTTCAACGCCTTCACTGAACTTGCAGAACAATACCAATACATGGTATAACGGTATATGCCAACACAATCGACACGACCATACGCAGTATCGTGATCATATTCCCATTCTTCAATCCGCATTTGCTCAAGAAGCGCCATGAATTGACAGACCTTCATTCGTCCATTTTTATAATTCTTTTTCTGGACATGCTCCATCTTATCCCCAAACTCACCAGCGAAAAGGAGGTGTTCTTCACCGCATTCTTCGCAATATGAACAAGTAACACATGTGCCAGATGTATCTAAAAAATAAATCGGGTTGTTTGAACAGTATGTATAGCCATTGTGAGCAAAATTTTCTGTTTTGAGCAACACTGCATCGGAATTGATAAACCGGCAGATTCTTATCGAATAGTACCGGCTCCGCAGATAGTACAGCCCCGTCTCCTCGTCAAACACATACCCGCGATACCTAAACGGCTGCGCCCTGCCCAGCGTTTCCGCCAGTTCACCGGTACACCACAGCGGCGCACCCCACGCATCGTAGCCGTAGCTGACGACGGCATTGCCATTCTCATCCAGAATTGCAACAGGTTCGCTGGACAAGGACAGTATTCGCTATACGAAGAGGTTTTTCCTACTTTTGCGGAAGATTTTGCTGCCAGCCCGTCGGCGGCTTGTGCGAGGAGCACAGGACGCGACGGGCTTGGAATAGAATATTCTTATGATTGTGTGGATTACTATTGACGATACGCTGCATTATCCTGCAGGTATGTATCTAATATCTTCCACTATTAGTTGTGGTCCAACAAATCTGATTTGAATTTTGCCTCCATTTGTCGCAGGCAACTCACCTAGTCCGCCATACGATGTGACCATTACGTTGTCTTCTGGTACAATCGCACATATATCATTCAAACTGGATACACCTATCTCAATAGTGGACAAGTCATCAATAGTAAAACATTGTTTCATGTTTTCATCTCCATTGGTTTTGTTATGAAAAGCAACAATTAAGCACACAATTCCACAAAATAATGCTGTCGCAATTATGTAAGAAATTACGTGAGCTTTTTTCAATTTACCTTCTCCTCTCTCACTTGGTAACAGCAAAATATACAGTTTTACTGTTGTAGTAATTATTGCAAATGACTCTACCTGTCTTTGCATACCCATCCCATGCTATTTCACTTGGATTATCTCCAGCAATTAAGCGTGAAGGCAGGGAACTGGGTTTGTGCGACCAAGAACCATCACTGTGCTGTAACATAAAATGATAATCCGCTTCACCAGTTCTTAATGCAATTCTGTACTCATTTGGATTGATGGGACTATCATAAGAATCAATGATGCGCATAGACCTTCCATCAGCTTTTGCATCATCCAATACCATTTGGGCAACATTTTCAACACTGAAATCTTGAACTGCATCAGGACTTCCACCAACATACTTCCATTCTGTTTCGCCTAAAGCGTATGCATAGCAGTTATACTTGGTAGAAGTCGTTGGTTTGTATGTTGAAGCTGCACCATAGTCTGTTTTTGCGGCACAGCCACTCAATAAAAGTGTACAGGCAGCAAGCACCCCAGCAAGCAGCAGTCCCTGAATAGCGAACAATCCATCGGGATCCATATAGGAGATTACAGAGTTTCCACAGTAGGAAAACAAATTGTGCTTGCTGCTTTTCTGGAACGTTGAGACAAGCTTATCCGCATTAACAAACCGCCCCCACTGCGGATTATAGTACCTACTCCGCAGATAGTACAGCCCAGTTTTCTCATCAAACACATACCCGCGATAGCGGAACGGCTGCACAGACCCCAGCGTCTCCGCCATCGAACCCGACTTGCCAATCGGCGCACCCCAAGCATCGTACACATAGCTAACAACAACATTTCCAGCCGCATCGAGAATAGCAATCACATCGCCCTGCAAGCTCTTAACATACGCATACGCCGTGCCGTTGTACACCACCACCGCCGGACGATTCTGTGCATCGTAGAAGAAATGCAGCTCATCCGTGCCGGAAGTCATATGCACAATATTCTTGCCGTGCAGTGTGTACTTCGTCACCACGCCGTTGACCGTTTTCTGCACGCGCAAGCCGTCCGCGTTGTACACAAATTCAGCCGTCACGCCCGCCTTCTGCATCTTTTGCAGCTGGCGGCCGTTCTGCCAAGTGTACGTCCACGTCCCGTCGCTCAGCGGATTGCCAATCGCATCATATGCAATGGCGTTTCCGTTGACCGCCGTGAGCTTGTCGCGCCAGTTTGCGTCACCGTATTCGTAGGTAATGGTTTCCAGAGGAGTCGTCGTGTCGGCATACGCAAAGCGTTCCTTTTTCAGGATGTTGCCGCCGAGGTCGTAAGCATACTTCCAAGTCGTACCATTTTCGCCGGAACGGGTATCGCTGTGGTCGTTGACCTGAATCAGCTGACCAAGCGCATCGTAGGTGTAGCCCGTCCATTTGCCGTTCAGCGTCGCACTCGCGATGTTCCCATTGTCGTCGTAGCCGTAGCCGCAATTGCACCCCGGCTGGGTAATCGACGAAACCAAGTTCGTCACGCTGCCGGTGCCGTAGCCGCCCGCCGCGAAATGGTACTCGCTCGTGAATGTCTTGCTGCCCAGCTTGACCGCCGAGAACGTCGTTCGATTCAGCTTGTCAATGGTCGTCGTGCTCTGCCCAATGGTGGTCGCACCAATGCTGTACGTCAGCGACGTCGGACGATTTTCGTCATCATAGCCGAATTTCGTCCCAAATTCCTGTCGATTTTCACCCACTTTCTCTGCAAATTCGCTCAAGTTGCCGTACACGTTGTCGTAAGCGACCTGTCCCGTGTAGACGTGCTTCGCTTCCTCCGACGTTTTCACGCGCACCGGACGATTCGCCAAATCGTACTCGCTCTGCGTCGTCCGATTCAGCAGATTGTCGCGAACTCGTGCCACCTGCCCCTTCGCGTTGTAGTCGTACTCGTATCGCAGCGCGGTTTCCTCGCCGTACACCACCCCCGTCACGCAGATTATTCTGATAGTGGCTTGTACACATATATTCGCGATACATGACGGAATTCCTTCTTATGTGTGCAAATCAACCTGTTTGTTTGCGGTTATGATATGTCATCTGTTGCCAGCCAAATCTCAGTTAATGGGAACACAGGAAATTTTGCCTTGACTTCATCCCTCTCCTATGGTAGAATCATCTGGGAGGGGGATGAGAATGGTTCGCGAAGCACAAGAAAGAGTTCCCACAAAGTACAAGAAAAAACGAGCTGATGCTGTTACTTTTTCTTTTGATAAAGAAAATTCTATCCCGTTTCAGGAAGCTGTGGAAGCAAGCGGCAAATCAAAAGCATCCTATGTTCGTGATGCAATAGAAGAGCAGCTTCGAGAAGACGGATTTTTATCAAGGAGAAAGAACATATGAAATGGGATTCGACCGATAAGGGGAGAGAATGGCATAAAAATTATGATGCCATGAACATCCGATTTGAGGTGACGTTCCGAAAAGAGTCTGGCATTATGGAAGCTCTTGATGCGGCGTGTACGAGTCAGGGCATTTCCAAGGCGGACTATTTGCGGAAATCTGTTACGAATAAGATGAGGAAGGACGGCTTCCTGCCGCCCAAAGAAGAATAACAGAACAAGGCATGGAAAGGCTATCTTTTGCGGATAGCCTTTTTCTTATGCGGAAATTTTCAAAATGAATGCTGTGCTATCGGCAAAACGGGCAGGAAGGGAAAGCCTATGTTTGACAATTGCTACTAATACTTGTTGTCCAGAATTGCGGTATGCGAATCCGCCAAGGAGCTGAACAAGCTCACCTGCGTGTGGCCTTGTTCGTTGACGGAGGATGAGATCAGCAGCCTCGAAGAGGCAAAGCGCCTCCTCCTCAATATCATCGTCCGGAGAGAGGAGGAAGGAACCCATGAAGGTTGAATTTACGGAGGAAATGAAGCGGCACGTTTGCATTGCGGATCCTGATTGACGCGGTACAGGTTGCGATGAAGCTGCACTCTCTGAAAATCGACGATGGAGAGGAAAAAAAACTCTGTCGTGTCGGCATCCGCAGATTTAGCGTTGACTGCACCGCCATGATTCAGGGGCGCGGCTATAATCCTGAAGTATATATCGGCGGAATTTACAAGCTGACAGTAACCAGAGATGGTCATGCGTATGACTTCCAGTGGTATAAGTATGAAAGCGGGGTGAACAAATAATGGAATTCATCATTCCCGGAGTGCTTGCGCTCCTGTGCCTGTTTGCGCTGGCTTCCAATGGGGACTTGTGATTCCGAGTCCTTGACACTCCCCTGCTGATATGGTAAAATACTAGCAGGAAATTGTCAAGGAGGAAGAAATCATGGCTAATGGACGCACTCGAAAATGGGAAAACAGTGAAGAGGGCAAGGCGTGGCAAAAGGAGTATCAGGATAAATCCCCTGAGACCCGTATCCGTTTACGCAAAGATTCCGGAATCCCTGTGGCATTAGAAAAAGCCTCTGCGGATGCTGGCATCCCCGCAATTGAATACCTCCGTCTTGCAGTCGCAGAGCGTCTGGAAGAAGAGGGGTATGAGACGGGATATACGACATCTTCCACTAACAACGCCTGAATGAGTTGTTAAATTCAAAAGAGCCACTTCACCCCGAAGATATGCAGATTCCTATATGACAAAAAACTCATTCTGTCTGTGTTCGTGTACGCATATTCCACAAAAGCGCCGTCCGCGCCATACGCCGTTTTCAGCAAATGATAACCGATTTCTTCATTATATACATATTCGCTCGCGCGGTTATCTTCATGAAGGATTTTCACCAGCGCGCCGTTCTCGTACTTGAAACGGATACAATTCTCCGCATCCTGCCACGGTGTCCGAATCCGATCGCAGCGACCATCCGTGTAATGAAGCGTCGTAACTCGGTTCGCGCCGTCCATCACAGACGCGATTTTCAGCGGCGAGTTCGCCACAGCCGTCACCGTAACTTCATTGCCGACCGCATCCTGAATCTTCTGAATCAGCACCTTCGCGGTTTCCGGCGCATCCTCCGTCGGCGTATCGCTCACCAGCGGGAACGTCATGACGTTGTCGCCCTTGTCGGTAATCGTGATGTTTTCGTCCCCGACTTCCAGCGTCAGAGACAAACCAGACTGGTCGGAATACTTCTTTTGGTTATTCTTTTTCTGCTTGAAGAAGTGTTCCGTGCCGTCGCCATCCGTATACACGAACTCCACTTCGCCATTGTACAGCACCTTGTGCAGCGTCTGGTGCAGCGAAGTCCGCCAGCCATAGCCCATACCAAACTCGTCTTTGTCGCTGTCACAGGAATTGTAATAGTGGGTCACGGAAACTGGCAGGCGATTGCCGTTCATCGCGGTATCGGCGTGGGAGAAGATCAAGTTGCCATTGACAAGGCTGACACTTCCAGTCCCTGCCAGCCCCGCAGACTGATGGTCGTAAGTCAGATAGCTTTCCAGACCCGCAAGGCTCGCATACTCCAGCACGAAGTACGGCTGATTCGCCGTTTCGCTCGAATGCAGCTGCGAAAAGCTGCTTTCACTTTCGGGCGCGCTCAGCTGAACGCCGTGATTTTCGCCCAAATACCACTTGCGCGCAAGATTGGTGACATCGAACTCTTTCCACGAATACTGATTTTTCACTACGCGGCAGTAGTCCTGATACAAGCCGTTGACTTTGGGCTGGGTCGCGTAAGTAATCGTCTCCGGATTCCAGTCCTCCAGCACTTCTTTACACATGATGGCGGTATCCGCCGTCGGTGCGTAGACGTTGCGAACACACAGTTTCGCGGACGTGATGAAGTGGTTCGCGCCCAGACGAGGCAAGTCCACGACTTTCAAGTAGGTCAGGCGGTTGCCGTAGTAATTCGTGTTGCTGATCCACAGACGCTCGTCGTGCGAAAAGTTCTGCTGCGAGCCCTCTTTGACGTAGGTATCGAGGATGCCCGCGGCGTTTTCTGCGCTATTAACGCTGTCCGCGAACGTCGCAATCGGGCTGTGCGCCTGCGCCGCCATCTGCTGGCGCTTTTCGGCGGACAGTTCCACCCACTGGTGCGTCGCCGCGTCGTACTCGTGCACCGGCATGGTCTGCACAACCGCCCGAAAACGATTGTTGCCCAGCGCGTACACCTTGCCGCATCGGGTGCGGAGATGTTTCAGTTCCTGCTGAGCCGAAAACTGAATCTGTTCCTGTTTGTTTTCTTGGTTACTCATATGTTTCCTTTCTTT
>ERZ856578.5111-NODE-5111-length-16455-cov-16.978813_pt1 | contig 16455 bp, 2 predicted proteins | sample MGYA00514384_ERZ856578 | MGnify/ENA primary metagenome ERZ856578 (study PRJEB29103, sample SAMN06111958) | human gut metagenome | biome: human gut; feature: ankylosing spondylitis patient; material: healthy_person | host: Homo sapiens | place: China:Hangzhou...
CACGATCTTTAAGTTTAGTATCAATAGATTCAGATATACTAGAGATTTCTTGACTAACAATTTCAATAAATCTATTAGCAATACCTTTATCACTAAGCATATCCTTTAAGAATCTCTCACGATCATTTAAATCAGTTTTACCTGTAAGTTCAGCACGAGTATTTATAACAGCTTGATTAAAATCAGTAAACCACTCTTGCCATTCCTTATTATTATAATCAATAAGAGCTTCACGTTTAGCAAGTAATTCAGGGTTATTAATATCTCGATGAGTAGCATTAAAGAATTTCATAATATAAGTATGAATCATCTCATGAGCTAGAGTACGAGTTAAATAACCTTGATGCTCCTTACGATTAGCATGATCATAATTATAGTTAATATCAATCCTAAATTGATTACGATAAAAACCATCATCAGCAATCTTAACGGGATCAGTATAACCTTCGCTTTCAACATTAATTTTAGCTTCACTTACATTATGCTTAATATAAACCGGATTAATACCAGCTTCATATTCAAGTATATTAGCAAGTTTAGAGATACTAGACCAATCCTCTTTATAACGATCAGCATCTTGAACTGTTTTAAGTAATTCAACGGGATCATAGAAACGCTGAGGAACATCAGTTTTAGTATCAAATGCCTTTGTTGCAATAGAAAACTTAATAGGAGCATTTCCAGAAATAGTAACATTACTTACAACATTTCCATATCTATCTTTAACTGAAGCTACATCTGAATATCTAGCATTAGTTGCCATATAATAGTCATATATATCTTCATAACGTTCGCCTGTAACCGGATCTGTATATCCAGTAGTATAAGAACTACCAGTAGAATCTTTAGCTACAGCAACTCCATCTTTAAGACCGAATTGACGAACTAGATTAGGAATTATACTATTAAGTTTATTATTAAACTTTTGAACATCAGCGGGAGTATCTAAGTAATAAACAGTATGCGGATAACTAGGATGATTTAAAGCACCATTATAGTTAGCAACATCAAGCTTATTACTAGAAGTATAATGAATAACAGCGTCGCGTCCATCAATAGTAGTTTGAATAAACTTATGATAAGCTTCTTTACCTTTACCATCACCAAGAACGGCTTTGAGCATTACATAACGTTTACTACCATCACCATTGTTACCAGATTGAAAATAAATATCATCTTGAACGGCACTACTACGTTCATTACATATAATAATATTTTGAAGTCTATTAGAAATATCAAGTCTAGCTTCGGTTATATTACCAGTATTAAGAGCAAGAATTTCTTTAATAGCATCACCAATATATTTTGTATATTTACTTAATTTACTAATACGAGCTTCTTCTGTTTCATCAGTGATAGAACCCATAATAGTATTAGGATATATAGGGAATACAGTATTAAGTGAATCAGTTTGAGGTATAACAACAACTTCATGACGTCTATTACCAATAAAAGTATCAGCTACATGAGGTGTTGCAAACTTATCTATATTCTGAACAATACCACCCGTTTTAGGATCTCTACCAATACCATTCTCATCAATAGCTAGTATTTGAACTCTAGGTTTACCTTTAGAATCAAGAACATCTTTAGTAGGCTTAATAGAATCTAATAAAGAATTACGATGATGCATAATAGGTAATCCATGTTTAGCTTCATGATCTTCGTTGCGAGCTTCATCATTAATTAGTATTCTACCAGCACTAATATGACTTATTCTAAAAGTATTAGAACCTGTAAAGCGAATATCATTACGAATAGCTTGATTATTACGGAAGATCATTTCATGACGATTAACAGCATCATTGAAATGTTTTGTAATAGCCGTAGCATTCATAATACTATCCATATTTGAATGATTAATTCTAGAAGCAGGAAATAAATCAGTACAAATTTGATATATTTGATTAAATGAAAGAGCTACATTATCAATAGAGATTTCACCGTCAGTATCACCTATATATTCAGAATCAACAACTCCAATCATTGTCTGACTATCCATAATATCTTTAATCTGCTTAGATGTAAGATTAGAATACACAAGTTCTTTAAGAGTATCCATTAACTTCTTAAAGCGATCTTTTCTAAACTGATCAAAGATAATATCAATGTTACGTTCAGAGTTTTCTCTATCTTTAGCAGATATATTATTACGAGGATTAAAAGCAATATCGTAATGATACATGAATCTAAATAGCTCTCTTTGATATTCAGCAAAGGTTTTAGCCATATCATCAGTAAATGCAAATTTACGTGGATAATATACACCATTTGCTCCTTGAACTGTATATGCTATACCATTTGTAATAGTTTCAAGTTTAGGAATAGAACCTAATTTATACTCTTTACCATTACGATTCATTACAACATCATAAGAAGCTCTATTAGGATTCTCTTCTAAATCAGTTTGAATTACAGTAACCTCATCTCCTTCTTTAATACCATCAAGTAACTCATAAATACCTAAGTTAGTAGCAGTACTATTACCTAGAATATTCTCAGGAGCACCGTTAGGACTAAAGTTAATATCTAGGCCTTCATGATATGTTTTACCTTTAATCTCAGGTGTACGATTAATAAAATCAAGAACTTGAGCTTCTGTTAAAGGTAAACCATTAGTAGGAGCAACATCTATAAGATCATAGAAGAAAGCATAATTATTATAAAGCTCTTTATAAGTAGCATCTTTAGTTACTGCAAATCTAGCACTATAGTAATCACGTCTATTCTTAAATTCATTATGAAGATAATTAGTGATATTCATAATAGACATGATTTCAGGTATGAGTTCTTTGTAGTTATCACCACGATATTCACGCATACCATTAACAAGATCATAATAGTTAATCTTATTAATTCTAAAACCACTTCTATCACTAATAAAAGCAACAAGTGTACCAAAGAGATTAAGATTATCAACAAAGATACCACCTAAGTCTTGAGCAATCATAGCAAATTTGTTATGAAGAGTTTCATCAAGACGTATTGCAATTTCATTAGAATTATAATCTGTAGATTGAGTAAGAACTTGTGCAAACTTAGCAACAAGATCAGATTCATAAACAGTATTCAGAGCATCCGTAAGAGATTGCATATCTGACTGCCATTTAGATTCATCTTTATATAAACTCTTAAGATCATCAAGAGCATTAATAGCATTACGACAATTTTCAGCAGTATTCAGTCGAATTGAATTTCCACCTTCATCAATGTTAATACTAATAGCAGCTGCGACTTTCTTAGCAGTTTCAATAATCTTAGTTTCAACACCAGTAAGTTTAGCGTCTGTAAAGTACTTATTCATTAGAGCTTTAATATAAGTATCAGAAGCATACTTATTACCAACTTTAGTGTTTCTAAGTAGCTTTGGAATAAGCACTAAAGCGTTTATCAAATCCGTGTCGAATAGTGCCAAATTTACCCCCTCTTGGCTCATTAGAGACGTTAAAAATTCAAGCATGGATTTAGTATCAATACCCTCTATTTTGAAGTCTATAAGGGGCTGATTTGAAGCCGTTACAAACTCGATTGGCGCATCATCGGTATTAGTAGAACTTTCATCACTTACAAATTCAGTAGTAATACCATTAGCACTAGAAACAGTCTCTGTAATCTCAGTTTTAGGAGTAATAGTTTCATCAGTGGAACTCTGTTGAGCTTTGTAGTCCCCGGTAGGAGGCAAGGACTGGTCAGGAGCGGAGCTTTGTACTTGTCTAGCAATGAGAATATAATCATCGTTAGGAGTTGCCATATTAGCAGGAGTAAGCACATAACGATTAAGTTGATTCTCAAAACCTTCAATAACAATACCAACATCTTTACGAGGATTCGGAGTATTAAGCACTCTATATTCAACACCACCAATAGATACATACAAAGCATATTTAGGATTCTTACGACCTAAGTTATCTTCTATAGTATTATTAATAATATCAAATTTAGTTTGCATACTCTTAGCTTCTTGCATAATTTTGTTAGTAAGAGCATTAATATCACTCTTTGTAGTCTCACTTAAACCGAAGTGAACATCAGCTAAGAAACTAGGTAGAGGTCTACCACTTTGTTCAAGAACCTGAGCAGTATAACGACTAAGATGCCACAAATAACTATTAAGTTCAGCACTAAGATCACCGTTATTTACACTAGGCGCATATTCAACTTCGGTTTTAGTAACAGCATCAATCCAATTGAATCTACGACCAAAGAATATATTATCGAATATAGAGTATTTAGCAGCAATACGAGTAACAATCCATTTAAGATTTGTAGTCGTAAGAGTATCAAATGAATTATCTAAAGCTCTATTAGTAGCATCATTGAACTCTTTAATTTCTTCAAGAAGCATTGCATCTTTAGAAGTAAGAGATTTGCTTTTACGTCTATTCTCAATAACGTTAGCAAGAGGTGTATCTGTAACTTGAGATTCAGACATAAGAGCATTATAGAGACTAGAAGCTTCATTGGATAAAGGTTTAATACCTTCAAATTCTCTATAAGATCTACCAAATGTACCGCTACCTATCGGTGCAGCATTTGAATCTTCTTCTGTTGCAAGCGCATCACGTTCTTCTTGTTGTCTCGCTTGACGTTCTTGTTCTGCTTTAAGTGCAGCTTCTCTACGAGCGTTAGCGGCTTTAGTGTCAGATTCTTGTCTTTGCAGTCTAGCAAGACGGGCATTGTATGCAGCTTTTCTTGTGTCTGAATCGGAGAATTTTGATTCATCCGCTTGTAAAGCTTCAGAAGTTTGATACGTATTAAGTTCATCAGTTAGATCTTTATCAGTAGAGGCTTTGATTTCATCTTCATATAATTTGATTTGATCTTTAATATCTTCAAATCCATTACCATTACGATAATAATCAAGTTCAGCATTAATAGCAGTTCTTCTATTTTCATAGAATCGTTTAGCTTCTTCTGGATTAGTAAGATTAGATAAAAGAGTTCTAGCTTGTTGAGCAGCCTCTTTATCATCTTTATTTAAATTAAGAGCTTCAATGTTTTTAGTTGCTGTATCTCGAATATTACTAATATCACTAAGAGTTTTATTGTAAGATTCGAGTTTACTATTAGCACCTTTAAGAGCTATTTTAAGACCTAGTAATTGCTCAGCAGTAGCATCTTTAGGAGCATTAGTGATTGCATTTTCAAGTTCACTTATTTGTTTCTTAAGACTAGCAATCATTTTATCGTAAACACTTAATGCAGCTTTAGCATCTTCAAGAGTTGCATTGTTTTCAGCATAAGTATTTATATCAGCTTTCTTAGCTATACGAATATTATCGTCTGTATATTTAGAATCAACATAATTACTAAGATACTCTTTAGATTCAACAGCACGTTTTTGATATTCAGCGGGATTAGCTGTAATAGCTTCGAGTTCTAGTTCATTAAGTCTTTTCTGAGCTTCAAGAGTAGCAATACGACATTGATATTCATAGAGATTTTTATCAGTAGTACCATTGACTGCATTAAAATGCTTATTATAAATATCTTCAACAGCTTCAATCTTATTAAGAGTCTGTTTAAAGTAATCAGCATTTGCAAGTAAAGATTCACCTTTATCAAGTGCAATTTGTTCTTCGGCACTAATAGCTTCACCTCTATCTTTTCTATATTTAATAGATTGAATTTCTTTAAGAGAAGCACTCATATTTCTAAGCATTTCTTTATAGAACTCAAGTGAACCATCAAGACTATTAGCTGCAACTTGATTAAGAATAGCTTCTTGTTCTTTCAGTTTAGCACCAACAATATCACCTTCTGCAAGAGATTCAACAATACCATCAAGACCTGAACGCATAGCTTCTGTAGCACGTTCAATACCTTTAAGATATTCATGTTCTCTTTCAATACCACGTTTATTGATCTTAGTTTCAATAAATGGCATTATTGCTTGCATACCAGTACCACCTAAAAGACCTCCAATACCTTCAGTCCAAATATCAGGATCTTTAAGATAACTACTAGCTCTCATGCTAAAATCAGTAAGAGCATCAGTGTCAGAAAGTAAACCAAAATCTTTACGAGCCGCATGAGTACCTTCTTGCATAGCAATACTCATAGTCATTTCATCTGCCATTTCAGCAAGAGAGCCTCCAGCGAAACCTCCAATAGCTCTAAGAATTTGACCTCTATCAGCATTAGGTATAGCATTTAATGTACGAACTATAGCAAATTTATCACCAGTCGCCATAGCTTTACGAATGTTATCTCTAGTAGCTTTAGTAAGAGTTTTAGCAGTACCTAAGATATTCATCCATTCAACTACATCATAAGCTATATTAGACATAGATCTCCAATAACCTTTAGAAGCTGCATTATCTGCATATCTATCAGCAATACTTTCAATATTAGTATCGTTTAGAGGAACCTCTTCTAATCCCGGAGCTTTAAGAATAGCATTACCATTTTCATCACGTTCAACATAGTTCTTATAATTATTAAGAAACCATTCACGTTCTTGTTCATAAGTACCATAGGCTTCACGTGAAGAATCAAGTACTCTACTAATTACAGCAGAACCATAAATATCAGCGATTTTACTAGCACCACTTAGAGCTTTTGCTTTTTGCATTTCATTAGCAATACCAAATACATCTTTAACGTATTTAGATTTACTTCCGAGATTCACAGCACCTCTAAAGGCTTTTCCAAGTAATAAAGAAGCACCACGAGCAGGTAGCATTATACTAGCAGCACTACCTAATATAGAGGGAATCATAGACGCCCAATAACCACCTCCACCCATACGATCTAACAAACTACCATTTTGAGCTTGTTCAGTCATATAAATAGGAAATGCTTCTCTAGTGCCTTCATTAATAGAATTACCAATTCGTTCTAAGAAGTTACGAGTATAAGCTTCATCACTTCCGACAAGTTTAGCAGGAAGTGCGAGCAATGAACCCGCACTTTCTATTGTACCTCCAATTATTTCTCCAACAGTTTGAACAAGAGAGTTACCAATACGATTCCAAGTAGATTGATTTCTCGCACGACTCTCTACATAATTACGATAGTTACTAGGAGTAATACCTATGTTACCGTTATGCTTTTTGGTAAGATTCAGATATTTGTCATTATCCATACGATTATCTGGTGATTGAGAACCTATTTGATCAAATATAGGTTTAACTTCACCATTATATTGAATCTTACCATCCTCTCCAAATAGAGGTATAGCTTCATACGTTTTATCGTTAGGCATATTATCTTAACATAAGAGGATCATTAGACCAATAAGAAACATCATAAGCACTCTTTTGCTGAGGAGTAAGATATTGAGTAGGAATAAAGTTTTCTTTAAGTTCATTACCATGATTAAGTTTGTATATCAATGCAGGTAAATTATTACGTAAAGAAACATTATCAACAAAAGAATAATTTAAAGAACCTTTAGCGTATTCAATATTAACGTAACGATTCAAAGCTGGATTATATTTTTGAACATTAACACTATAAGTACCACTAGGATGCTTAGTAATATTATATTTAAAATCACCAGATGTTATAGGATAATAGTTACCACGAGGATCAATGTTGGTATCGTTAGTAATAACATCAAGAGCTTGAGATACATTACTTACCATTTGATCTCCAATAGTATTAAATCTATTTAGAGAACGTTCTTGAGGATTTGTAATATGAGAAAGATCTGCACTAAGCTGTTCAACATTTCCACTAAACGCCATAATTTCATTAGCAGTTTGCCTTTGATAAGCATCATAGGGATTAGTCATAGCTTGATTGTATGAACATTGAGCACCTTTTCTCATAGCGTCTCTAAGAGCCATATTAGCACCATCATCGTCAGTATATAATATAGCTTCTCTAGGAACTTGATTATCACCTTGAGCTGGTATAGTAACTTTCAAATATAGACGACCTGTAGCATCAGAACCAATAGATAGATTTCTAGCTGACATCTGATATACAGCATTATTACCAGAACCACTCTTACGAGAACTAAATATATCTTTAAAATCTTCACTAGAAGTCAAAGGCATACCAATAACTTTTTCTAAGAACTTAGCATTCTCAGGATCATCACCAAGACTTGCAGTAGCAAAATTCCAAACACCAGCATTATCTTCAAGGAGTCTAGCAACACCATCGAGAGCATCACTGAATGCAGCTTTGTTATTACTAATAGGAGTAAATAGAGTGATAGGTGTTGTTTGAGGTTTAATACCTACATTATTTGCAGCAGTTAAAAAGTACCTAGTAAGATTACTTTTATCAACTTTACCTTTATCTATAAATCCAGTATAAGATAAGCTAGCTCTAAAGTCTTTTAATTCAGCACCTTCACCGTATTGTAAGAAAGTATTAATTATATCTTCTGGACGTTTAAGACTTTTAATAGCAGCTGCAAGTTCATCTTTATTATCTCCTCGGTAATAACTTAAAAGTTCAGCTTTAGTATCTTCAATAACTTCACTATGATCAGGATTATTACCATCAAGTTGTCTAAACATTGAATCATAAATAGCATTATTTTGTTGAATAATGTTTTGAGCATCAATGTAAGATTTTTCAGCTTGTTGATAGAGATAACGAGACTGATCATCTTCTGCGCCTTCATATTTAGCCATAGTAGCCTTGGCATTATCTAAAGCTTCTGTAGCAGTTTTAATATTTGCGTCTACTACGGCAATCATAGCATTACCCGGAAGATTAGCTCTAGTAAAACCAATAGATTCAGTCATTTGACCTTTAATCTTTTCAAGTTGTTCTCTTTTAGCTTTAAGAGAATCAATAAGAAGATTATCAAACCATTTAACATCAGTTTTACTTTCAACAGAAGTATAAGCACCAATCTTAGCCATATTCAATAATGAGCTTATATTTTGTTCTATATAGATTTTATTATAAGTAGCACCCATACGAGTTTGATAAGCTTCATCAGATTCATTAGGTTGTTGCTGCAAAGCACTCATACTATTTGCCATACCTTGATCAATATACTTTTGAATAACAGCAGGATCTTGTAAAGCAATAACTTGTTGCTTTTTAGTTAGCTTAGTAAAATCAGAAGATGATAACATACTTTGTTGCATCTTAGGGTCAGTAGCAACATATTGTTTAAGAGTGTTAGTTACAAGTGAACTATTAGTACCACCTTGTTTACTATTAAGCCACTTATCAATTTCAGCTTCTTTAGCCATAGCTGTTCTAAATTCAGGTTTAGCTGATAGAACAGCAGTGAATACCTCGCGAATCTCATCTTCTGTTACAGATTCAATTGTACTATCACGAGTAAGAACACCGGAAAGATTACCACCTCTATCAGCAATAATCTTTTGAACAGTAGCTTGCACTTGTTCAGATGTACCGGGAATGTTCATCAAATCAGTAGCATCTTTAATAAATTCAGCATTAAATACAGAACGCTTATCAGCTTTCCATGCTTTCATCATTTCAAGAAGCTCTTTTTGATATATAGAACGATCGTGACCTTTACCGAGAGCAGTACCAAAAGCAGTAATTGATTGTTTACCGTTACCGCCAAGACTACCGCCGGCTTTATTAAACTTCTCAAGAATCATAGCTCTATTTGCAGCTTTATATTCTTCAGGAGCATCACTAGCTTCATTCTGTTGCATAAGAGCATCAAATTGAGCTTTATTACTTAGAATTGTTTTAACACCTTCATCAGTAAGAAATTTACGAGCACCATCGCTAACAGCTGTATCAGCAAAGAACCATCCTCCATCTTCATCAACTTTAGCTTTAATATGTTCTTGAGTTTCATTAATTTTACCTGCAAGAGCTTCTTCATCTGCACCTTGAATCGCATTATATTCAGACATCTTAATAGCCATTTCATTATATGCATTTTCATTGCGAATAGCACGTTCTTGCAGATTATCAGCGGCAGCCGTTATAGCTGCACCAGCTTCTCTAAATGACGTCAAGTCCAGAGGTCTAGCATCAGGTTGCTTGACATAAGTAAGATCAGCATATTTTAGTCTAACTGCCATATCATGTAAGTTATTATAAACAACAATACCCTCCATCGAATTAACGATAGAGGGTGTAGGATTTAAATCAATATGTATAAAACGTATAGCATTATGCAAAATTATAATAGTAATCCGGCATAGTAACAGCATCAGGAACAACAGAACCTCTTCTGTTTAAACGTTTAGTACGAAGTGAACGTTTAGGAACAGTAGAACCTCCTTGAATCTTTTTAAGATCTTTAAGACTACTAATTCCAAACATTCGCATAAGAGTATCTTTAGGCATATTATCAAAAATATAATCCCTAGATTTATCATCTTTAAGAACACTAATAAGATTAGCAATTTGTAAGTTCTCCATATCAAATTTAGATTGATAAGCAGTACCAATAGAGCGTCCTAAACTAGCAATCATATCGCCAATAGCAGCTCCTTGTTGACTTCTACGTTGAACAATCTCCATTTGATGATTAAACTTATTAGCTTCATTCTCAGCTCTAATTTGACTATTTTTAGCAGCAATTTCAGCGTTAGCCATACGAGAACGATTACGAAGCTCAACTTCTTTATTATGTTCATCTTGTTTAACTCTACTACGCATACGAGAACCTTGAGTTCTAGCAAGCAATATAGACTGACGAGCAACTTGAGAATTAGAACTGTTACTTGTAATATATTTCTCAAGACTACGAACAGTATTATTAATATCTCCAATTTCAGCGTCAGTATTTATATCAGTTTCTAGTTCTACACGATCCATAAGAGGAGTCTCAGGGACTCGCATACTTTCCATGCGATCAATTAAACCTTTATTAGTGATAAGCTGACTTATACCACCAATAAGATTACCACCAACTTCAGAAACAAATCCCGGACTTATAAAACCACCACCAGCATATTTGCGAGTTCTACCACCACAACGCAAACCTTGTTGAATAGTAGTTAAAGGATTTTGAATTTGAGTTTTATCGTTAGATGTAAAAATTACTTTTTGTTCCGTAGCATAACTTCCGCTATTATTCCGTTGAGTACCATAAGTAGAAATAGGAATATCAACAATTTGACCACCATCATAATACTTTCTAATTTTACCGCCACATTTACGTTTAATACGACCACCACAACGAACTTCAATAGGTTCAGCTTCCATACTGGATTCAGCTTTCATACTTTCTTGAAGATTATAGAGTTGTACGAGTTCATTTTGAATTGCAGCAATTTGCGCATTAGTTCTTTGAAGATCAGCATTAGCTTTCTCAGCATTACGACCATTAGTATTACGATCAATTGCATACGTACTACGATCAGTTAAAGAAAGCATTCTACCAAGCATCATAGATTTAATTGGAAGAGAACTTTCAAGATAACCTTTATGTTTCATAAGAGGTTTAGCAAGATCAGCAAATGTAGTCCCATTATACTTTAAAGTATCAGAGAATACATAAGCATTATCCGCATCAGTCATAAGAGCTTCACCACCTTCTACTTCTGCATTAGGTCCATAAGGAACACCACCTTGTTCATGAGAAGGACCATTAACTTCTGCGGTATTAGAAGATGTTTCTTCAATCATACCACCATCGGCATAACGTTTAGCTTTGCCACCACAACGTTTACGTTTAAGTCTTCCACCACAACGAGCGGCAATTCTACCAAAAGCAGAATTAGGATCAACATTACCAAACGGAGTACCTTGAACAGTAGGTTGAACTAAGTCATCACCGAAGCTAGCATTATCTTGATAACCGGTAACACCTGTAATATTAGAGTCACCATACATATCAAGAGCACCTTCTTGCTGAGCAGTATTGGATAATTTAAGTTCATCTTGAAGAATACGTTCATTACCTGCAACAATCTGACGTTGCCTATCAGCTTCTTCAGCAGCTTTTTTAGCTTTACGTTTCTTCTTACGACCAGTAAACAATCCAACAATACCACCAATAATAGCGCCAGCTGCCATACCGATAGGACCTGCCCAAGCTCCAAGAGTTGTACCAGCTAACGCAGAAGATCCAGCGGCAGCCGCAGCAGTAACTCCAGCTCCAAGCCCACCACCAATAGTAGCACCGGTACTTAAACCAGACATTGTAGAAGCGCTTTGAATACCTTTCTCGGCTCCATAACTATGACCTTGAACATCCCCGAATCTATCTCTAAATGCAACTTCACCTCCACCAGCGTATCTACGTCGACGGGGGTAAGCTTTAAGAGTTGAAATGTTTTTAATCATACCACCATGTTTTAATTCATTAAAATCAATAACATCAGGCGAATCAATCTCATCTACTTCACCATAATAGTCTTTAGTAGGAGTCCAATCCTCAAGCATTTTAGCTCTTTCTAATGCTTGTTTAAAACCATTAGCATTATTATGCTTTTGAGCTTTATCTAAAGTTTTAACAGCATCATCAAGAGACATTTTATTTAGTTCTTTAAGTCCTTTACCCGTAGACTTAAGACCACTATATTTAATAAGATGAAAACCTATTTGAGCTTCGGGACTATCAATAAGATTATTATCTTTAAGAAACTTCTGATAATATCCCCAAGTAGTATCATCACGATAGATATTCTCAAAAGGATATTCGCCTTTAGCTTTAGCAGCTTTCTTTTGTTCATCAGAAGACGACCCCATCATATCATAATGAAAGAGACCTTTAGTATAAGGACGAGCAGAGAAAGCTCTTTCAATAACATGATTCTTATAATCCCAAACATCACCTTTAACATATTTGCTAACAGGATAAGTTTCCACATGAGTAACACCTAAAATAGCTCTTGCTAAAGTATCATTAGCTCCAAGTTTACGAGCTATATTATAAATAGCAGAAGCATTATTATGATTAAATTTAGGAATACTCTTATACTTAGGTTTAGCTTTATTTTTATCAGGCATATCACTAGTATTAGCAGAGTGTTGCTCCTTACCACAAGCTCTTTCCCTACCGGGGTCTGGAGATCGTTAAAGAGCAACACTAATTATAAACGAGTATCTTTATCAATCATAACTTCAATATTAGTAAGTCTTAAATCAAGTTGAGTAGCATCAGGATATTTAGTAATATCATCTATATAATCATCAGCTTCTTGACTAAAGAACTTATTCTCATATATCATAGTTATATAAGTCCAAGCATTATGGAACTTAGCAATATCATACCAAGGCTTTTGATATTTAGCTGAAAGTTCAATAAGAGTGTCAATAGCATCTTTATCCATAAAATTAATAAGATTAGGATTAGGATTCCATTGACCATGATCATTCTCAACGAAATCTTCAATGCGATTCCAAAGATAACGACCAGCTTTATATTTAAGAGTTTCATTATCCCACCAAATAGGACTAACACTCATAGGCATAAGACCTGTACATTGAACATCAGTATGAAACATCAACCAATCAATAGTTTTATTATAGAGATAACGTATATTATCTTCATTATTCATAAGACCATTAATAAGCTGACTACGCCATTCAATATGCTTAAAGAGTTTACTTATAGTAGGCTCGGTAGCATAAATGAATTGAACAACACTAGGATGAATAACATCATCAAAGTAAATACCTTTATTCTTAGCATCAGTCTTAAAAAGAGAACCTTTAGTTATATAGAAGATTCCATGCCGGTTAATGTATGAATAATCTCCGATATACGAGTGAAAAGACGTCCATAAGTTAGTCTTTAATGAGTAAGAAATAGAATAAGACTTATACAAGTCAATAGCACCGTTTTTATCTATAATCTTATTAGTGAATATAAATCTTTGGTGCATTTCATCGTATGTAAAGAAACATCCACTATGCGACAATGGATTAGTAGCATTAGCGTAAATATGCTCTTTAAACCACTCTTTGAAGCCTAAATCGGATAACTCACTTACACTTTGATCGTTCTTAACAAGATAAATCTCACCCTTTTCGACATCACAAACAAGATAACCACGATGCGTAATAATAGCACTAAAACGATTGTTACAACCAATTTTACCAGTAGTGCTATAAATAATTTCTTTAGGTTCACGTTGAAACAAATCAGAAGTACCTACATAAGTTGTATTTTCATCATTGTTACCTAGAGTATCTTTAATGGCAGCTACAAGTAATGTATATTGTTGCTGAATATACAAAGCAATATCATCAGACAGAACATTCTCGATAGCACCTTTTTGAATTGAAACATCTTTATAAGCATCAGCTTTATATCGACGCCAACCAATATCAGTAGATTCACTAGGATTAACATCTGAACGTATAATACGAGAAGGAAAGGTTTTAATATCGTCAATCTTTTTAATAATAACAGCATCTTTAAAACCATCCCAATTCATAGAAGTCTCATAACACTTACCATCCTCAGTATTCCAAAAGTTATCAATAGGATAACTAACATGACCTAAGTTATCAGCTTCTTGATAGTAATTATTCTTAGGAGCCCAACGAATAGCTTTTTCAATATCATTCTCAGCAGTATTGGAAATATTACGTTCAAATATCTTATAAGCACTACTATTAACTCCAAGTCCATCATGACGACATTGAAGATTCATACGACTAAATATAAAATAACTAATGATAATTCTATGACAATTAGCAATAGTAGCACCAGCCCCTTCATGTTGGAAACCAGCAGCAGGAGCAACACAGCGTTGAGTTATAAATGCAACAAAAGTATCACCTTTGAGATATTGAGCTTTTGTAGTAGCAGTATATGTTACGGGATGATATTCAACTCTAACAATGGGAGATATACAAGAAAGATTCTGAGCATAAACGTCAATAGTCTTGAATATATCATCTGCATTACGATCATGATAGTAACAATCTATAATAGCACGATTATTTTCAATAATAGAATACCATTGAAATCTTGCAACAGTTCTATCATCTCCATGACTGTTTGGATTATCATCACCTTTCCACTCACCAGCAGCAGAATAATCTTTACATATTTTATTATATTCAAATCCGGGATCTAGTAAGTCACCATTTCCATAAGTGATAGTAACACGTTGATAACTCTTATTATTCCATTCATTTGGATAGTATTTACTATCAAACATAGCGTTATCATCGAGACCATCATTTTTACTAAATTTATAACTAGAATCAGCAGCTATATTTGAAACAGCTGAATTATTATTAGCAATAAATTCAGGTTTAATGGTAGGTCCATTAAGTCTACCATTAACAATAAGGGAATCAGAAAGAAGAACTGATTGAATCAAATCACCACCTTCATCCCATAAATCAGAACCATCTCCTTTCTCATTTTTAGTATCATTCTTTTGACGATTAAAACAGTGCCTCCAAGTCATACGTTCATAAGCACTACGAACGCTATAAGCTTTAACTTGTGGCATAGTCTTCTTTTCAATCAGATATTCAAGAGGATATAATCTATATCTATCACGAGAAGCAAAAGCGCCTTTATAGTTATTACCAACTACATTAGAATAAGCTAAATCTCGAACAACAAGCGATTGACAACACCAATTACTATTAGAGCTATTAGGTTGAGCCATGTAAACAACCCAAGATTTGATTTGTTTACGAGCAACAACTCCAACTTCTTCAAGACCATCAGCAGTTTCAATTTTAGTAGTATCTTTAAATAGTTTAGAAAAGAAATCTGTAGGATCGAATTTAAATCTAAACATACGATGTTTAACAGCACCATCACTACCAGTCATATTGAAGTTAGAAGTCTTGAAGTAATAGCTACTCTTTTGAGTATTATAAATAGGATAAACATTAATAAGTTTACCTTTATAATCAATAAGACCTAAATATAAGAAATAATATTCATTATCTTTGATACAAGTATCATTAGAAAGATCTTTCTTTTCAAAGTCACCTTTATCACCAACAGACTTGAATAATTCTTCTTTAATTTTAATATTACCAGTTCCATTAAGACCATTAGCAGTACATAGATTTTTATCTTTGATATGCTTGTCAAGACCAGTAATATCATTCATACTAACATTAGCACGAATAAGCTGTGAATTAAAATTAGTATGAGCTTGATCTTTAATATATGAAATATTACCAATTACAATATCATTAAGAGTAACTGTATTTAAACTATTGATACCACTGATATAAACAGTTGTACTATTTTTACCTTTAATATCAATATTTTCATATTCATAAGCTTTTTCTTCATCTTCACCTTTATAGATAATACCAAGTTTACATTCATCAAACTGAGAATCTATATTAGTAATATCAATTTGAAACTTACGAGAAGTAAGCTGACCAGCTTTAATACTTTCATTGTATTTAGGTGCAGCGAAGTATGTAGGAGATAACAGAGAATAATCAGTATAATCTCCGGTTTTAAGTTTATATGCAACAGCAAATTGATATGAGCCTGCAAGTAAACCACCACCATCAATAGACTGAACTGTTAATGTAGGATATTCAACATCAGGTATAAGATTCAATAGTTTCTCTTTAGTTAAATCAGTACCTAAACTGTAAATA
>ERZ856578.5121-NODE-5121-length-16424-cov-17.932465_pt1 | contig 16424 bp, 17 predicted proteins | sample MGYA00514384_ERZ856578 | MGnify/ENA primary metagenome ERZ856578 (study PRJEB29103, sample SAMN06111958) | human gut metagenome | biome: human gut; feature: ankylosing spondylitis patient; material: healthy_person | host: Homo sapiens | place: China:Hangzhou...
CTCTCATCACGGGAAAAGCCGCGATCGGTCCCATCCCCGGAGCGGTCATAGCGGTGGTCACGCTGAAAAGACGGTCTGTCGTTATGCGGGAAACGGCGCTCACCGCGTCCGGAAAAATCCTCCCTGTCTTCGCGGGAGTAGGGTCTGCCGGGACGGCGGTCACGGCTGAAGGACGGTCTCTCATCACGGGAAAAGCCGCGATCGGTCCCATCCCCGGAGCGGTCATAGCGGTGGTCACGCTGAAAAGACGGTCTGTCGTTATGCGGGAAACGGCGCTCACCGCGTCCGGAAAAATCCTCCCTGTCTTCGCGGGAGTAGGGTCTGCCGGGACGGCGGTCACGGCTGAAGGACGGTCTCTCATCACGGGAAAAGCCGCGATCGGTCCCATCCCCGGAGCGGTCATAGCGGTGGTCACGCTGAAAAGACGGTCTGTCGTCATGGGAGAAACGGTGTTCGCCGCGTCCGGAAAAATCCTTTCTGTCTTCGCGCGTGTAGGGCCTGCCGGGGCGGCGGTCACGGCTGAAGGACGGTTTTTCATCGCGGGAAAAACCGCGATCTGACCCGTTCGCAGAGTTGTCATAGCTGCGGTCACGATGGAAAGACGGTCTGTCGTCATGGGAGAAACGGCGCTCGCCGCGTCCGGAGAAATCCTTTCTGTCTTCGCGCGTGTAGGATCTGCCTCCGCGGGAAGAGCCGTGCCCGGACTGCCCTTCCTCACGGGAAAACGGTTTGCCGGTCCTGCGGGGCCTTGTTCCGGCGTCCTCTCTCCGGGGCTGGCCTTCGCTGCTGTCCGGAGCATGCCTTCCGGCAGAAGGGAAGCGCGGCGCGCCGGATACTTCCGTTCCGTTTGACTTGTTTTTTGTTGAAGGGGTATGCATTTCAGACTGATTACCTTCTGTCTGCTCTTTACGCGGAGTCTCTTCCATGCCTCTTGTATCCTCTCTCTATGTGCCGCCTTTTCCTTTCCAAAATGGCCGGCTGAATACTGTTTTTCTCACGCTTTTCAGGCGCGTGGATTACCCTGACAGGCAGGAGGGAGGGGATTCCCTTCTGCGCCGTGAACGCATCAGCACGCCGGACGGCGATTTCCTTGATATCGATATTTACCCGTCTCCCGCAAGCCCCCGTTTTCTGGCCGTGCTGACCCACGGACTCGGCGGAAATTCCCGGCGCAAGTATGTGCGCGGCATGGCCAGGGCCTTCAGAAGAGCAGGGGGGCTGTGCGCTGCCTGGAACCACCGGGGCGCCTCCGGTGAAATCAACAGGGCAAGACGCTTCAGCCACATGGGCGAGACAGGGGATCTTGCCGCCGTCGCCGCCTGGGCTGAGCGCTTTGACCTGCCCATCGTTCTGGCAGGCTTCAGCATGGGAGCCCATCAGACCCTAAGCTATCTCGGGGGAGATAACGTGTCCCCGGCCGTCGTCTGCGGCATCGCCATATCTGATCCCTGCGATACTGTCACGGCGGGAAATCTCATCGATACCCCGCGGAACACGGTGTTCCGCCGTTATCTTCTGAAACAGCTGCTGCCCCTGGTACGGGAAAAGCTTTCGCGCTATCCCGATATCGCCGGGGGAGCTGACGTCGGGGGCATAACGGATTTTCATACCTTCGACAACCTCGTGACTGCCCCGGCCTTCGGATTCCGCAGCGCTGAGGACTATTACAGCCGCGTTTCCGTCCTGCCGCGCATTCCCTTTATCAGAAAGCCTGTTTTTCTCCTGAACGCGCTCGACGATCCTTTCTGCACGCCGGCGTGCCACCCGTTTTCCGAAGCGGAAAAAAATCCGGTCTTCTGGTTCGAGGCCTCCCGCTGGGGCGGCCACATGGGCTTCGTCACGAAGGGGGAGGCCTGCTATCATGAGGAGCGCGCCGTGCGTTTCCTTAATGAAAGGATCGGATTCTGAGCGGGGCAGGGCGTCAGACGGGAAAAACGGGACTGCATTATTGAAGCAGAAGTTGAAATTTCCCGGCCCGCCGGAGCATCCCGCCCGCTGCCCGGGATGGATTCCGCCCCGGGCAGCTCTCATTATTATCTGACCAGGTGCTTGAGATCGCCATAGCCCTCTCTGTCCATTTCCTCATAAGGAATGAAGCGGAGAGCAGCGCTGTTGATGCAGTAACGGAGCCCGCCCCTGTCCTTTGGACCGTCAGTGAAGACATGCCCGAGATGGGATCTGCCGCTGCGGCTCCGTACCTCAACCCGGTCCATGCCGTGGCTTCTGTCCTCATGCTCCGTGACCACGGACGGATCGATGGGCTTCGCGAAGCCCGGCCAGCCGCAGCCGGTTTCAAATTTATCGGAGGAAGAGAAGAGGGGTTCCCCCGTCGCGACATCAACATAAATACCGCGGCGCGTATTCTTCCAGTACTTCCCGGTAAAGGGTCTCTCCGTTCCGGCGTTCTGCGTGACATCATATTCCTCAGGCGTAAGCTGTTTTTTCAGCTCTCCGTCGGAAGGCCTGGCATATCTGGCGGGATCCAGGGAGCCTGCTTTTTTCCCCTCAAGATCCCTGAGGCTGTCAAAGCTGATGTGACAGTAGCCGCTAGGGTGCTTTTTCAGGTAATCCTGATGGTATTCTTCGGCCGGATAGTAGTTTTTCAGGGGCATGAGTTCGACCGCGAGCGGCCTGTCGTACTCCTTCTGAACGGCGGCCATGACTGAGGCGAGGATCTTTTCGTCCTCCCCGTCCACGAAGTACATGCCCGTACGGTACTGGCTCCCCGTGTCATTGCCCTGCCGGTTTACGCTGACGGGATCGATGATTTTAAAAAAGTGCTCCGCGAGTGTCCGGAGACTGACGAGCGAGGGATCGTAGCGCACATGCACAGTCTCCGCGAAGCCCGTGTCCCCGGAACAGACTTCCTGGTATTTCGGGTTTTCCGTCCTGCCGTTGGCGTATCCTGCCGTAACTCCGCTCACCCCGGGAATCCGTGAAAAGTACTCTTCCACTCCCCAGAAACACCCTCCGGCGAAGTACACGTCCCTGAGCCCGGACGCGGCGGCTGTCTTCTTTTCCATATCTGCCTCACTGCTGCTTCCCCTTCCCGGGGAAGACGTATCTTCCGCCGCCATGGCCAGCTTAGACGCCAGCAGAAAGACGACGGACAGGAGAAATAACACCGTTTTCTTCATGGCTTCCTCCTTTGCGGGGGATCCGGAGCATCCGGTTCCTGTCTGGTGCTTCACATTCCGGGAAGGGATCCCGGCCGTTCATGGACGCGCGCCGGAAAAGATCCGTGTCCTGAGTTTCCGGCCGCGCGGCATCCTGACAGCATGCCGCGCGCTGAACGGCGGAAGAGCCTTTGTACAGGAATGGTATTCTCACACAGGCGGCCGGAGATGAAAAGCCTGACGGGAAACCGGGGAGAGCTGTTCCCCCCGGCCGGAGACGGGACTGAATGGAAATCCCCTGTCTGACCCGGACCGGGATGTCCCTGAGCCCGCGATCCTTTAGAGATGGGGAAGGGCGGGGTTCGGAGGGAAAGAGAAAGGCGGGGACAACAAAAAACCCCGGGAGCTCTGTGAGCTTCCGGGGTCCTGCTTTCTGGTAGCAAGGGGGAGATTTGAACTCTCGACACTGCGGGTATGAACCGCATGCTCTGACCAACTGAGCTACCTTGCCGTGACACTCTCATTCGGTGCGAGGTCATGTATACGCACATCAGAAGGGCTTTGCAAGCTTTTTTTTGAAAATTTCCGAAAAAAAGATTCCGGAGGCTCCGCCTTTCTGTCCGCCGTACAGAAATTGGACGGGCAGGCCGATTTCTGGACAGCCTGAGAACAGAAGCTGGACAGGGCGGGAGGCGCCCGGAAAAATTTGCGCAAAGAGTCCCCGAAACCGCTGTGCCAGCCCTTGATTTTTCAAAGAATATACATTACCTAGAACTGCTCAAACAGACAAAATACTCTTTTTAAGGAGACATCTTATATGGCTGATGAGAAAGTAACCGCGACTGAGGATTCTGGCGAGAATTTTGCCGAAATGTTTAAGGCGAGCCAGGAAAACGCTCAGGGACGGGTAAAACAGGGGGACAAGGTTACCGGAACCGTTATCGATGTGACCGACGACAGCGTCTTCGTGAACGTGGGTGTGAAGATTGACGGCATTATGGATCGCAAGGACTTCATCGACAATGAGGGCAACCTCACGGTGAAGGTCGGCGACGAAGTCGAAGCCTACGTCACCAAAGCCACTTCCCAGGAAATCGTCCTTTCCCGCTCCATGAACGGCGCCGGCATGGCTGCCATCGAGAACGCCAAGGACGCCGGCATTCCGGTTGAGGGCAGGGTCATCGACGCCTGCAAGGGCGGCTACCATGTCGAGATTCTCGGCAAGACCGCTTTCTGCCCCGGAAGCCAGATGGCTGCCGGCGAGCCTGAGAGCCTGCCCGGCCAGACCTTCCAGTTCCTCATCACCCGCGTTGAGAGCCGCGGCCGCAACATCGTTGTGAGCCACCGCGCCCTCGTTGACCGCGAGCGCGAAGCCAGCCTCGAGAAGTTCCTCTCCGAAGTGAAGGAAGGGGATATCATCGAAGGCAAGGTCACCCGCCTCGCTCCCTTCGGCGCCTTCGTCGAAGTCGCTCCCGCCGTTGAAGGCATGATCCATCTTTCCGAGCTGTCCTGGTCCCGTGTGGTCAAGGCCGACGAGGCCGTGAGCGTGGGTCAGGAAGTGAAGGTCAAGCTCCTCAAGGTTTCCAAGGAGAAGGGCCGCGACGGCCGCGAGCATACCCGCATTTCCCTCTCCCTCAAGCAGGCTCAGGGCAACCCCTGGGATGACGCCGCCTCCAAGCTGGTGATCGGCGATATCGTTGAGGGCCGCGTTGTGCGCCTCGCTCCCTTCGGCGCCTTTGTCGAAGTGCTGCCCGGCATCGAAGGCCTCGTGCACATCTCCGAGATGTCCTGGGGCCGCCGCGTGAACAAGCCCGAAGAGGTTGTGAAACCCGGCGACACCGTCAAGGTCAAGATCAAGGACGTGAACCTTGAGAATCACCGCGTTTCCCTCAGCATGCGCGACGCCGAAGGCGATCCGTGGGCTGACGTCGAGACCCGCTTCCCCGTGGGCGCCAGCGTCACCGGCAAGGTTGAGAACCACTCCAAGTTCGGCCTCTTCGTGACCCTCGCCCCCGGCATCACCGGTCTGCTCCCCGAAGGCGTTATGCGCGCCACCAAGACCGCTGCCCAGTTCCAGAACCTTGAGAAGGACGCCGAGGTCGAGCTCGAAATCCAGCGTGTCGACCCCGCCGCCCGCCGCATCACCCTCGCCCCCAAGGGCGTCGAGATGCCCGCTCCCAAGGAAAAGGAAGCTTCTTCCGGCAAGCCCGAACGCAAGGGCGGCAGGCCCGGCCGTGAGCCCGAGGATAACTCCTGGCGCCAGCACCAGAAGTCCGGCTCCAGCAACAACAGCGTGATGTTCCAGGCTCTTCAGGAAGCCCTCAAGGCCAAGAAGAACTAACGACACTCTCTGACTGAGAAAGAATGTATGCAGGGGGAGGCGAGGCCGGACGGCTTTTCCTCCCCCTGCTATGTTTTTGGCACACTAATTGCATAACTCTCAGTACACCTTTGAAGGAGATTGAGACTGTATGTATCTGAAAAAAGCTTTTACCGCTGTCATTGTTCTGACGGCTTTCGTTCTGGCCCAGACAGCCAGGGCTGAGAATCTTCCCGATTTCTCCGAGCTCGCCGCCGCGAGCGGTCCGGCCGTCGTCAACATCAATACCGAGCGCACCGCCAACGTGAGCGGCCCTGAAGACATGTTCGGCGATATGTTCCGCAACATGCCCCCCGGATTCGACCGCTTCTTCGGCGGTCCCTTCAACAACAGGGGACAGAAGGCTCCCAAGCGCAAGCAGAAGTCCCTGGGCTCCGGTTTCCTGATTTCCGCTGACGGCTACATCGTCACCAACAACCACGTGGTTGCCGACGCCGACTCCATCCGTGTCACCCTCGACGAGAGCGTGTACAAGGGTGAGCCCGTCAAGGCGAAGCTCATCGGCTCCGATGAGGAAACCGACCTCGCTCTCCTGAAGATTGACGTGGACAAGCAGCTGCCCTTCCTGAAGTTCGGCAGCTCCGCAAACCTGAAGATCGGCGAATGGCTCCTCGCCATCGGCAACCCCTTCGGTCTTGACCATTCCGTCACCGCCGGCATTCTTTCCGCCAAGGGCCGCCGCATCAACGCCGGCGCCTTTGACAACTTCCTGCAGACCGACTGCGCCATTAACCCCGGCAACTCCGGCGGCCCCCTTCTGAATATGAAGGGTGAGGTCATCGGCATCAATACCGCCATCATCGCTTCCGGCCAGGGCATCGGCTTCGCCGTGCCCAGCGACCTCGCCAACGACATCATCTCCAAGCTCAAGGGCGGCAAGAAGATCAGCCGCGGCTGGCTCGGTGTCGTGATCCAGGATGTCGATGAAAACACCGCCAAGGCCCTGGATATGAAGGATGCGCATGGCGCCCTCGTGGCCAGTGTCCAGGAAGGCCAGCCCGCCGACAAGGCCGGCATTAAGGAAGGCGACGTGATCGTCTCTGTTGACGGCCAGAACATCAAGGATACCGCTGAACTGCTCGCCGCCATCGCCAAGAAGGCTCCCGGCTCCGACGCGAAGGTGACCGTGTGGCGTGAAGGCGCCGCGAAGGAATTCACCGTGAAGCTCGGCGACCGCAGCGAGAACCTCTCCGCTGAAAACGGCATCCAGACCAGGGATGGCAGCGAAGCGAAGAAGTCCGAAGGCACGCTCGGCCTCTCCGTGCGTCCCCTCACCAGGGATGAAGCCAAGGCCTTCAAGATCAAGGACGGCGGCCTCGCCATCCTCAGCGTTGACGAAGACAAGCCCGCCGCTGCCGCTGACCTGCGCGAAGGCGACATCATCGTCAAGGCGAACATGAAGCCTGTCTCCACCGTGGCTGACCTTACGAAGCAGGTGAGCGAGTGCACCAAGCGCGGCGCCATCCTCCTTCAGATTAACCGCCGCGGAGACCTCATCTTCCGCACCGTGAAGCTCGGCAAGTAGCTTCCTCTTACAGAAGACTCCGTCAGGGGCCGTGTCCGTCATCCGGGCGCGGCCCCTTTTTTTGTGCCCTGAGCCGGGCTGCGGGAGGGGAGAATGCCCGCTATGGTATTGCGGACGGAAGTGGGGTATAGTCTTTTGAGGTGTATACCGTTTTTTATACAAAACCCGGATCCTTGCAGAGGAGGCGCCATGTCCATTCATCCTGAGGCGGGCAAACTCGCCGATCCCAGAACGCTTGAAAATATCCCGGCCCTCATGGCCGCCTATTACACGGAAAAGCCGGATCCGTCCGTACCTGGCCAGCGTGTCTCATTTGGCACGTCCGGGCACCGCGGCTCATCTCTCAAACGCACCTTCAACGAGGCGCATATCGAGGCCATCACCCAGGCCGTGTGCGACTACCGCTCCGCCGAGGGCATTGACGGGCCGCTCTATATCGGCTTTGACACCCATGCCCTGTCAGCGGCAGCCTACCGTACGGCCCTGTGCGTGCTTGCCGCCAATCATGTCAAAACCCGCGTTTCCAAAGATGGCAGATATACGGCCACGCCCTGCGTGTCCCATGCCATCCTTCTCTGGAACAGAACCCATGAGGGCATTGACCGCGCCGACGGCATCATCATCACTCCGTCCCACAACCCGCCCTCGGACGGCGGATTCAAGTACAATCCCCCCCACGGCGGCCCGGCTGACACGGCTGTGACCTCGCGCATCGAGCAGGCCGCCAATGAAATTCTCGCGGGCGGCAACAGGGAAGTGCACAGGATTGACTACGAGGCAGCCCTCTCTTCCCCCGAGACCGAGGAATTTGACTTTGTCAGCGCCTACGTCGACGGCCTTGCCGACATCATCGACATGAAGTCTATCGCCAAATCCGGTCTGAAACTGGGCGTCGATCCCCTCGGCGGCGCCAGCCTCGAACTCTGGCAGCCCATCGCCGACAAATACGGCCTTAACCTGACCATCGTGAACAAATGCGTTGATCCCACCTTCCGCTTTGTCCCCCGTGACAAGGACGGAAAAATCCGCATGGACTGCTCTTCCCCCTGGGCCATGAGCGTGCTTCTCGGGATGCGCGATAAATTCGACCTGAGCTTCGCCTGCGATCCCGACTCTGACCGCCATGGCATCGTGACCAGCGAAGAACTCATGAATCCCAACCACTATCTGTCCGTGTGCGCCTGGTATCTCATGAAAACGAGGAAGCACTGGCCAAAGAAATGCGGCATCGGCAAGACCGTAGTGACAAGCAACATGCTGAACCGTATCGCCGATCACATCGGCTGCGGCATCGTGGAGACGCCGGTCGGCTTTAAATGGTTCGTCCCCTTCCTCACGAGCGGGAAATGCGGGTTCTGCTGCGAGGAAAGCGCTGGCGGCTCCTTCCTGTGCTTCGACGGCAGTACTTGGTCTACGGACAAAGACGGCCCGCTGCTCTGCCTGCTCGCCGCGGAAATGACCGCGAAAGAAGGCATGAACCCCAGCAAACTCTATAAGAAAATCACGAAAAAGCTGGGCGACCCCGTTTACCAGCGCATCGATTCTCCTGTGGATGACGTGACGCGCGCCACGCTGAAGAGCCTCACCCCCAAGAAAGTGGATCTGAAGAAGCTCGGCGGCGAGCCCGTGACGGAGATCCTCACCGAGGCGCCCGGCAACAACGCGCCCATCGGCGGCTGCAAGGTCGTCACAAAGGACGGCTGGTTCGCCGTACGTCCCTCCGGAACGGAAGCTATCTACAAGCTCTATGCTGAAAGCTTCCGCGGGGCCGATCATCTGAAGTCCATTCAGAAGGACGCCGGCTCCTTTGTTGAACGGCTTCTCGGAAAGTAAAACCAGGGGGCGCGGGTATATCCCGCTGCCCCCTTTGTGTTTCAGACCACATGCGCCGGGAATAAGATCCGCAGAGGAATCCCGGCGCTCTCTCCGGATCCGTATCCTGCCAGCTGTAAAAGGTCCTGAAACGCCGGCTTCCGGATTTTCCGGCGCCGTCCTCTGCGCCGGATGACAGCGTTCTGAAGAGAATGCTATTTCTGATCCTGAAAGGCTGAGCGGGCGCTTCCGGCCGCCTCAGAGTTTTTTGGAGAGTTCACCCTTTGCGAAGGAGTCATCCACATGACGAGCAGAATCATGCTTCATGCCGGCCCCCGTTGTCTGATCCTTCTCCCCTTTACTGCTCTTCTCTTTCTTTCCGCCGGCCCGGCCTATGCTGAGGATGACTGGCAGATGGTCACGCCCGAGTCCGGAGAACTGAAGAAACTGAGCACGTTCCTGAGCAACTTCACGGAACTCAGCCTCTACAACGCGGACACAGCGGAAAGCGGCGATCCCGGCGTCCTGCATCTTAAAAGCGCCAGGGGACAGAAGAATCTCATCGCGTTCGGCATCCGGCATAACTTCATCAATAACTTCAAGTCCCGTATCAGAGAGTGCACCACTCCCGGATGCCCGTACGGCGACAGCACCATCGACGCGAAGTACGTCAGGGCCTCCGTAAAAAAATATTTCGGGCTGACGGTTCAGGACAGCTCCATCGACGACGATTTCATCCGGGAAGATATGAAGGCCGGCGATCATAACGGCATCCTGATGGCCGCCCATTTTGACGGTGCGCGTTACCATTTTCCCGCAGCTGACGGGGAAGCCACGTACTACGCCCGGGTTGAAAAAGTGTTCAGGAATTCCGGCGGGCAGCTCCTTCTGACCGGGTATATCTACAATTCCGAAGATGAAAAGGACCGGACGGGCACGTTTACGGCCGTTGTCCGCCCCGCCGGGACTGATGGAAAGGGCGGATGGCATCTGGTCTCACTGGAGAGCAGGTTCCGGGAATAAGCTCAGCCTTCTCCCATAAGAGGGGATCTCCTTCACAACTGTCACAAAATGAGGAAGAACATGAATCGTTATTGCAGTATCGCCGGTCTCTTCATGCTTGCCTCCGTCTTCGTCTTCTCCCGCCCCGTCCCGGCTGAAAGCGGACATAATGTTTTCAGGGAATACAGCAGTTTTGAGGCCTGCTACGAGTCCGCAAAGCAGGGTGACGCGAAAGCCTATGAGGGCATGGGCGACTTCATGCTTCATCAGGGTATTTTCAATCCTGACAAAAAAGCCGCTGCCGCCTGGTACACAAAAGCTGCCAGATACGGCCGCGGGAGCGCTGCAGAAAAACTGCGTGCCCTCGGTGTCTCCGCTCCCGCCGTGGGCGGGGACAGGGCTCCGGTCTGTCCGGATCGCGAAGCCGGGGACGCCAGCGTCAGCGGTGTCGTTGTCGACCCGCAGACCGATCATACCGACGCCCATGGCATTCTGCTCCGGGACGATTCCGGAAGAACCATCGACATCCTCACCGGAAACGGTGATGTCCCGGAATTCGAAGGGCTGCGCAGGGGGGATCGCGTTTCGCTCAGGTACAGTACCTTCACCAGTCTCGATACCTTCACGGGCGAGTGCGGTCCGACGTATTTCTATACGGAGAACTCGGGCCGTATCAGACGCTGAGAAAACCTATCGGCCGCTTCGGATCCCAGCGCATGGTTCCATACTGATTTCTGACGTCCATCCGGCCTTCGCCGGCGGCCCTGATGACCGGAAAGAATATCCTCAGGGGTGAATCCATGAAAAAAATCATGTGTTTTCTGGCGCTCTGCGCTTCGGTTGCTTTCTCCGCACCCGGCGCCTATGCCGGCGGAGTCTCTGATTGTATGTGCAAAGGGCAGAAACTTTATGGAAAAGTAAAGGTGGTCAGAAACTTCGCTGACTTTAAGGTCAAGCGCGTGAGTAATTTTCCTGATCTCAAAGTGAAGAGGGTAAAAAATTTTCCCGACAGGTGTGGTGAATGGCAGTTCGTGGATAACTTCCCGGATTTCACAGTACAGTTCGTGGATAACTTTCCTGACTTTACCATTCAGTACGTGAACAGTTTCCCCGGCGAACGCTAGCCCGCCTGCTGGAAAAGCAGGGGAAAAGCCTCCGCCTGCGTTCCACTCTATATGAAAAGAAGCCTGTCCGTTCCGGAATAACCGGCTCGGACAGGCTTCTTTTATTTTAATGGAAGGTCAGACTAGAACTCGTACCTGACCTAGAGATGGCCCGTCACGCCTTCGCGCTTCTCGCCAAAGTAGCCAGTGGTGCCGAGCATGAAGGAGAAGTCGGAATCGGCAGCGGGCTTGAAGAACACGCCGGCCTCGGCGATGGCCGTGTTACCCTTCAAATCGGTCGAAGGCACATCATAGCCGTAGATGGTGCCGCGGCTTTTGCTGTCGAACTGGTGTTCCCAGGCACCGCCCAGGTACCAGCTGAAGGTCTCATCCTTCTTAAAGTTGAGACGGGCGCCGGTGCGCACGCGGCTCGAGTAGATGTCATCGAACTCAAACTGCTGGCCGCAGATCGTGCCGTCGTCTCCCCACAGGTGGCCCCAGAAGTATTTTGCGTACACGTCAGCCGTCACATTGTCCGTCACATTCCACATATAGCCGAGGCCGCCGTGAGCGGTGAGGTAGGGGGCGCGGCCATCCCAGTCTGCCGTCTGTCCGTCAGCCTGAATATCATGGCTCTGCCAGTCGCCCATCATGAGGCCGTAGCGGATGGAACCTTCGGCGTAGAGCCCCTTCAGGAGATCCCTGTTCAGGAAGACCTTCGCCAGGGCGCCGACGCCGTAATAGTAGTCGTGCCCCTCGCTGTCTATGGACCTGCTGTCGTCCGGCTCGTACTCGGAGTGGAAACGGCTGAGGCCGGTCTCAAAGAAGACGCCGGCGAGGTAGCCCACGGGACCGATTTTGCACTGGCGGGCTATGCCGGCCAGCATGTTGCCGTAGCTCATGTCAAAGGTCGTTCCGGCCTTGTATGTGGAGTAGCCGCCGTTCACGGCCACAAAGGCTTTGGCACCGCAGGGCTCGCCCGGCAGGCACTGGCTTGCCTGAAGCGCGCGGTCAATGCCTTCGCCGGCTACAAAGTCAGCGCCTTCGTCCATGAGGGCCGCGCTGGCCTGGCGGGAAGCCGTGAACTCTTCAGTTTCAGGGTTAACGTCAACAGGCGCGTCCTTCTTCCAGCGGGCGATGAGATCCTGTCCGTTCTTGATGAAGTAATCCACCTCAAACGTCAGGAAGCCCTTCGTGAGCGTCTGGGATTTCGTCATGCCCGTCGAGCCGGTGGCGTTGTCCATGGTTCCGTCGTTGGCTACGGTCCCGGAGTAGGGGACGTAAGAGCCGTCGGGACCGATGGTCACGACAGTATTGCCGTTCACATAGAGGTTCGTGCCGGTGTAGCTCGACGAGGCCGTCGGCGTGTGGATCAGGACATATTCTTCAGGTATATTGCCTTCCTGATTCCTGAGGTTTCCGATGAATACATTGGTCATGGAACCCTTGCCGTCACCGATGACGGAGGAACGGGAGAGATCCACGCTGGCCTTTGTGAGCTGTCGCGTTAGTTGAGAATTTTAATCACGCTACTTGAGAACGTGCCAAGGTCAATTTCTGGACTTGGCACGTTCCTTGCTTTATGGGCATTTCTCGCCCGACTTTTACCTATGCTTTTTTCTCGGTCTGGAAGATGCGGTCACGGCTGATGGTGTAGTATTCCTCGGACAGTTCTATGCCCACATATCCCCTGCCAGATTCGCGGCAGGCCACGCCCACCGATCCGCCGCCCATGAACGGATCAAGCACAACGCCTTCTGGGCCGGTGATGGCCAGCAGGTCATGGATTAGGGCAACGGGCTTGCTTGTCAGATGCACCTTCTGCTTGGCGATGACGGGGTAGGAATACAGGCCCGGCAGACAGGAGTGCGTTGCGAGGGTCAGGCTGCCCTTGCAGGCGTAGAGGACGTACTCGCACTGCTGGCGGAACTTGCCGATTTGCGGTCGGGCGCTCCGCTTGTCCCAAGGCACGATGCCCAACCATTTCCAGCCCGCGCCCTGCACGGCGTCTGTCAGGGCGGGCAGCTGGCGCCAGTCCGTGAACACCATCAGGGGCGCTCCGGTACGCGCCACGCGCCAGCACTGCACCAGCCAGAGCGTACACCACATGGTCCAGCTGCGCTGATCCTTGGCATCGCCCAGCATGGGCGGGTAGTGCTTCTTGCAACCGCTTGACTGGTATTTGCTTGCCGGATCGGCCTGCCGGGCTGACATGTTCATGCCGCCGCTGGAATACGGAGGATCAGTCAGGATGGCGTCCACGCTGCCGGCGGCCATTCCGGAAAGGATGGTCAGGGAATCGCCGTTGAACAGAGTCACATTGTCAAAAATTTCCTTCTTCATTGTGCTGCAAAGGGGTTGCGCCCCAGCGATTCTCCGCATACCCTGTGTCGGTCTCACCATGAGACACAAAGCAGGCGGATTCTCTGCGGATGGCCGTAATCCATCCGTGGGGCCGTGGTGCGGCGGTAGTACGCCGCGCCGGTGGGGGCGTCATGCGCCCCCGCCACTACCTGCCCCTCCACAGTAGCCGAACCTCCGCCGTTCCGCCCAGAAACAGCGCGTTCCATGCGAACTTTTCCCCTATTCGCTTGTCAAAGTCTCTCCCGTTCTGGTAGCTGCAAACGATTAAGCTCTGACTGGTAGGAGGCTTCGCAATGATTTTTCTGCCAGAAGAGCAGAGCGTCGATAAGACGGTACGGCCAGTTTCTTACTCCGTTGAGGTGCCAGCGCCAGGCATGGGCGCTCAGAGTCTCGTCCGCCCAAGCTTTCTCGCCGAAGGCGCAGGAGACAAGCACATTTCCGAGTTGATCGATAGCGATAGCCAGCTGATGACAATTATGCCGTAACATCAGAGTAGTCGATGACAATGGCATCTACCTCCTCTTTAGTGGTGCAAGCCTCGATTTGGGCCCTGAGGCTCCACTTCTTGGCGTACAAATTATTTCCATAGCTGATCAACTCAAGTTGGAGAGTCTTCAGCTGTTCCAGCGTGAGCTCGGCCAGCGTGTTGTCGAAAGTCATGAAGTTGACGGTACTCAGATTCTGCGCCGTCATGGCCGTGATCAAACCGTCGATGTTCTGCTTCGCGGTCGTGTTGGCGTTGACAACGTATCCGGTAGAAGAAGTGATATGAGCTGCGCTGGAGGTCTTGGTCTCCTCAAGCTTCGCGTTGAGCTCATCGAGCTTGCGGGCCACCACGTTCTCGAGACGATTGTACTCGGCTTTCTTCGCGGCAGCCTCTGCATCCAGTCTGGCCTTCTCAGCTTCCCAGAGGGCCACGTAGGGAGCGACGTCTGTCTCGTAGTCGGCGTCTCTTCCCGTGTAGTCGCTGAATTCGATGGCGCCTTTCCCGTCGTGCCACTGTATGGCGTGCACCTGCTCGTGCCCTTCTATGGGCTTAAAATCTAACTGGAGATGAATGCCATTTACCAGAATGACATTATCCACTGGAACGATGGTCACATCTTTTTCCATTACTTATCTCCCTGCAGGGCCCTCGGCGCCTGCATCGTATGCGAGTGGTCAGCTTCGACGAGAGCCTTGCTGCCGTTAGCCAGGGAGACAAACTGCTGCCGAAGAGCCTTCCCTTCCGCTATGTTCTCACAGCGGGCGGCCGAGACCTCGGCCCCGACCTTCGACATCTCGCCGGCGAGCTGCCCCGTCACGTTCGCCTGCTCAAGGAGCAGCATGGGAGTGAGCGTCAATGCGCATCCCTCGAAGCTCGCCTGCATACTGTCCTTCCCCCCGCTGTAGCTCATCCATAAGGCGCACCCGCCTTTCTTCGAATGTTCCGGGCACTCCTCGAACCCCTTAAACGGGCATCCTGCCATATCTCCTCCTTATGTCCTCTCGCAGAGGACGACGTCCACATAGTTCACATTGAGGTCGAGACTGTGGCCGTGGGCCGTATTCCACGTTCCGTGGCCGTGCCCCCAGTTACTACCTGTCCAGCCTACGTTATCGCCCCACCAGCTGCCGGACTGATACCAGTTGTTTGGTTGAATGATTCTGCTGCGCGCAGACTTGTACACGCCATGCGAGTGTCCGGCTAACTGACCAACACTCAGGGTTGACGCATTCACCCCCCACGAGATTTGGTCGTTTGTCGTACTGCCTCCCGCCGCGAAACGGACGGAAAAGCTGAATCGGCCGGCATCGCTTCCCGTGTCTCCTGACGTCAGACGCAGGGCATAGTCGGTGTGGTCTGTGAGCTTTCTCCATCCGGACGGCGAGGTTCTGCGGAAGAGCATCTTCGTGCCGGAGGGGAAGTACATATCGAGGTCGGCTTTCGCCTGTGCGACGATAGGCTGAATGAGCGTCGTCAGCGTGTTTGCTGCACCCTCGAGTGCATCAGCAAAAGAAGTCAGCCCTGTCTTAGTCTGCTCTTCCTTGTCGTAAATGATGCCGAATAGCCGGGTGATTTTTCCGGCGTTGTCCGCCAAAGTCCTGACCATAGCTACTCCTTCTCACAGAGGATGACATCCACAAAATTAACGTGAAAATCTACGCTGTGGCCGTGCGCGGTATTCCAACAGCCATGCCCATGGGCCTCGTTCGACCCTCGCCAGCCGACAGCATTAGCTGTCCCAGATCCGGATGCGAAGACGACCACCTCGGAGTCAACAGAGCTGCCCATGGAGCCGATTTTTACGTCATGCGAGTGTCCGGCTAACTGACCAACACTCAGGGTTGATGCGTTCACTCCCATGGAGATCTGCGTCGTGCTCAGGCCTCTGCCGGAAGCAAAGCAGGCTGAGAAGGCCATGCCGTCAGTACGGCTCCCCGTGCCTTCACTTGTCAGGCGCAGAGCGCAGTCATTGTAGCCGGTCAGCTTTTTCCAGCCCGACGGCGCAGCTGACTGCTGGAAAAGCATCTGAATGCCAGCCGGGAAAAAGTTGTCCAGGTCGGCCTGCGCTGACTTGATGGCCGGCATGAGGTCGGCCTGCGCGCCCGCGAGGACTGACTCCGAAGTCATCCGCGCATCCACGATGGACTTCCTATTCGCCAGAGATAGCGAGAGCAGGATATCGACGAGGTCTGTAATGCGGTCAGCGTTGTCCACCAAAGTCCTGGTCATCTCGTCACACCTTCTCACACAAAATAACGTCCAGGTAGCTGACGTTCATATAAAGCTGATGGCCGTGCGCGGTATTCCAGCAGCCATGCCCATGGGCCTCGTTCGACCCTCGCCAGCCGATGAAGTCTTCCCACCATCCTTGACCTTGGTCGGTGCGGGATAAACCGTTGCTAAGATCATATTTTGACGTCGCGCTATGCGTCTCAGCGACGCTGTGCGAGTGTCCGGCGAGCTGGCCGACACTCAGGGTTGACGCGTTCACTCCCATGGAGATCTGGGTCGTGGTCGTGCCTCTGGACGCCGCAAAGCAGGCCGTAAAGGTCATGCCATTAGTGCGGGCGGTGACATCGCCGGACGTGAGCCGGAGCGCACAATCATCATACGTTGTGATCTTCTGCCAGCCGCT
>ERZ856578.5146-NODE-5146-length-16334-cov-3.144246_pt1 | contig 16334 bp, 10 predicted proteins | sample MGYA00514384_ERZ856578 | MGnify/ENA primary metagenome ERZ856578 (study PRJEB29103, sample SAMN06111958) | human gut metagenome | biome: human gut; feature: ankylosing spondylitis patient; material: healthy_person | host: Homo sapiens | place: China:Hangzhou...
CTTCTTTGCCTCCTCGATGTTGAGCGTCTTGGCGCCCGCCTTCTCTGCCTTCATGGCTCGGTAATAGACTCTAATAGTTGATTGGGTTTGTCGAAAACCTCAAAGTCGCCTACTTTAATGTTATTTTTCTTAAGGATCGTATGAATAACCTCTTCAATACGATTTTGTTGGATAAAATGATCTTCTAAAATATAGATGTTAAGCATGGCATAACTTCCTTTAGCATAATCTTAAGAGAAATTCTAAGTTAGAGCATTTCTTTAATAAATGAACCTCTCTTATTTATTCAAAATGAGATTTATTGTTCTCTTTACTTATTTTACATTTTTATTACAAAAAAACAATAGTTTGTAACATTTTTTGCTTCAATCAACTAAAAAACACCACCCTCAAAAGAGAGTGATGTTACGAATCTTAAGAAATATCCACATAGCGTCTTGCACCGCTATAGGTTACATAAGACAACCAGGTGTGGCCATCAGCTGTAAGGACCTTGTCATAGCGAACGGACATGCCTTTATCGTAGTAGGCTAGCTCTGGGCTTACCACACTTGGCTGCGCCTTGATAGAGCTAGGTTTGGTAAAGGTATAGGTGCCAGTTGCTGCTAGGCTTGGGCTTGCTGGTTGAGTAACTGCTGTTGCCTTACCATCAATAGCAATGTAACGGCGGTTGCCTCCGTGGCTAACATAAGAGAGCCATGTATGACCATCTGCAGTCACCAATCTGTCATAGTTAACGGACATACCAGCATCATAGTAGGCCAACTCTGGACTTGCGACACTTGGTTCTGCTTTAATGCTAGAGCGTTCCTTGAAAGTATAGGTACCAGATGATGGTGTGCTTGGTTGAACAGGTTGTTCTACAGGTTTAGTCACACTCGTTGGTGCGATAGCCACATAGAAACGATGTCCTGAATAGCTGAGGTAAGAAAGCCATGTATAGCCATCATTATTGACAACCTTATCATAGTTGACTGACATGCCTGAATCGTAATAGCTAACATCTGGGTTGGCTACCAAAGGTTGAGTCTTGATGCCAGTACGAGCAGTAAAGGTATATGAACCTGAAGCTGGAAGGTTGTGGCGAGTTGCATTTTGAACTGGAACAGTTGTGCTAGTGCCTCCGATACCTACCATTTTACCATCTTGGACATAGTAGAGATGGACAATGTATTCACCTGCTTCAGCCTTATGGTCACTAACATTGATACGAACCTTGTAGCTACCATCACTTTGTCTGCTAGCTTGGTGCCATACAAGGTCGTCTTGGCCGTCTTTAGCTGTCCAAACTGGAACACTTACGCCTTGAATAGCCTTGTCACCACCAGAAACATTAGTGATATGAACGTCAAAACCGAGGTTAGAGAGGTTTTCAATATTGATAGTACCGCTTGGTTTGCTTTCTTGTTGAGCAAGTTTAGCCACGGCTACATAACGGCGGTTGCCATTGTAACTGAGGTAAGAAAGCCATTGATAACCATCACCACTGACAATCTTGTCGTAGTTGACTGACATGCCAGCATCGTAGTAGGCCAACTCTGGACTTGCCACACGAGGTTCTGCCTTGATGCTAGAACGTTCTTTGAAGGTGTAAGTTCCTGCATCAGGAAGGCTATAGCTAGTAGTTGTATGAGTTTCTTCAACTTTTGCAGGAACTGTGTAAGTTGTGCCACCCACACCAACCAATTTACCATTAGTTTCAACATAGTAAAGATGAACATTGTAGAGGCCACGTTCATTCTTGTGGTCAGTTAAACTGACGTTAACCTTGTAGTTACCATTGTTAAGACGAGTCGCATTGTACCAGATGATGTCATCTTGACCATTCTTTTCAGACCAGATTGGAACAGATACCCCAAGGACACCGTTTTGATCTGAAACATTACTGATAACCACACTAAAGTCACCATTATCATGGCTTTCAATAGCAATATCGCCTCTTGGTTTAGCTACAGCCTCTGCTACAGCACCTAGATCGACGTAACGACGAGTACCATTGTATGACACATAAGAAATCCAACGGTGGTTGTCAGCAAGCAAAGATTTATCGTAGTTGACTGACATACCTGGATCAAAATTGAACTCAGTCTTAGCAGTCAAGCTAGGTTGGTTCTTCACATCTGCAGGTTTAGTGAAGTAATAAGTACCACGTTCAGGGATGGTTTCATCTCTAGTCGCTTCAGTGTTGCTACTAGTATTTTCAGCCTTTAAAGCTGCGATATCAGCGTAGTAGCGTTCATAGTCGTAACCAATGTAAGAAATCCATTGATGATTGTCTCTCTTCAAGACCTTGTCATAGATAACATGGTCGCCTGCACTAAAGACGAAGGTAGGTTTGATATCCATGATTGGCGCAGTACGAATTTCTGTTGTGCGACGGAAATAATAGGTACCGTTTGATGGAATATCAAGAGAACCATCAGCAGTCACTGGACCATCCACACCAGGTTGAGGAGTATCCACAGCTTCACGGTCAGTAACTCTAGCTTCTGCTACTTCTGAAGTTGCTGAACGGTTAGTCTCACTTACTGCTTCAGAGCTAGCTACTGATGACACTTCAGAACGTGGGCTAGCCACTTCTGATCTAGAAACAGTAGCAACAGCAGCTACAGAATGAGCAACCTCTGCCGGTACTTCCAAAGAAGCAGCCTCGCTAGCCACTACACTATTAGCTTCAGAAGAGGCAACCTCACTGCTAGCAAGCTTAGGTCTTGGCGCTTCAGATCTTGAAGCTGGTTGATTGAGGACATCGGTAACAGCTTCTGAAGTTGCCTGGTCGATTTGAAGTGGTTCAGAATTATTTACAAAAACTTCATAATCCTTGTTGGAACTTGCGCCGTTGGCTTGTTCCTGAGCCAAAGCATGTCCACCAAGCATCAAGCTCGCACCAATCAAGACTGATGCAGCTCCAAAAGAATATTTACGTATTGAGTAACATTGACGTTCCTTAAAAACATATGCCTTTCTCATTTTGATCACTCTCACTTTCTAGGCTGTTTGATAAAAATGGAACCGTTTTCATACTCCTATTATACCCCTTTGAAATATTTTTTACAATTATTTCAATATTATTACTAAAGTTTTTAAAGTAAAAAAGATAGGATTTTCATCCTACCTTTTCAAGTTACTTTTATTGTATCACATCTTAGAGCTGTTCTGCTACTGCTGAAAGAAGATCTTGGATACCATTGGCATCGCTACCACCGGCCATGGCCATATCTGGTTTACCACCACCACGACCTGATACGATTGGTGCGAGAACCTTGATAACATTACCTGCGTGAACATCCTTAGACTTGCTTGCTACAAGGACATTAACTTTTTCGCCAATGTGAGCTGCAAGGACAAGGACATCAGAGTAGTCTGCTTGTTTCCATTGGTCCGCGAAGGTACGAAGGGCACCTGCATCAGAAACTTCTACTTGGCTAGCAATGTAACGAACACCGTTAGCTTCTTTAACATCTTTGAAGACGTCACCAGCTGCAGCTGCAGCTGCCTTTTCTTTAAGCGCAGCATTTTCTTTTTGAAGGGCATGCAATTGCTCTTGAAGGCTAGCAACCTTGTTAGGCACTTCTTTCAATTGTGGTGCCTTAAGTGTTGCTGCGATTGCTTTGAGGGCATCTTCTTCTTCACGGTAAGCAAGGTAAGCTTCACGTGATGTCACTGCCAAGATACGACGTGTTCCTGAACCGATACCTTCTTCTTTGACAATCTTGAACATACCGATTTCAGCAGTGTTGGCAACGTGCGTACCACCACAAAGCTCAACAGAGTAATCACCGATTGAAACGACACGAACATTCTTACCATATTTTTCACCAAAGAGGGCCATAGCTCCCATTGATTTAGCAGTGTCAATGTCTGTTTCAATAGTTGTTACTGGAGTAGCTTTCCAGATTTCTTCGTTAACTTGTTCTTCGATAGCACGCAATTCTTCTGGAGTTACAGCCTCAAAGTGAGTGAAGTCGAAACGCAAGAATTCTTGTTCGTTAAGAGAACCGGCTTGAACAGCATGATCACCGACGATGTTATGAAGGGCAGCGTGCAAGAGGTGAGTCGCTGTGTGATTCTTCATGACACGATGACGACGTGTGTGGTCAATTTCAAGTTTGTAGTTAGCTCCTACAACAAGTTCACCTTCAACTTCAACAGTGTGAAGGGCTTGTCCATTTGGTGCACGTTGAACATCAACAACACGCGCAACGACTGTACCAGCTGCATCTGAGATTGTACCGTGGTCTGCTACTTGTCCACCCATTTCAGCATAGAATGGTGTTTGTTCAAAGACAAGGAGGGCTTGACCAGAGTTAACACTATCATGACGAGCATCATCAGCAACGATTACGCTCAAACTGCTTTCAGCAGTTTCCGCTTCATACAAGAACTCAGATGGTTCAGTGATGTTGGCGAGGGTTTCATTTTGCATACCCATAGAACCACCTTTAACCACGCTAGCACGCGCACGGTCTTGTTGTTCTTTCATGGCAGCTTTGAAACCTTCATGGTCAATCTTAAAGCCTTCATCTTCAGCCAACTCTTCTGTCAATTCCACTGGGAATCCGTAAGTATCGTAAAGTTTAAAGATGTCTTTACCCTCAAGCGTATCTTTACCAGATTTCTTAAGGTTAGCAAGAAGCTCGTCAAGCATGCTTGAACCTGCATCGATGGTACGTGCAAAGGTTTCTTCTTCACGTTTAACAATCTTCTCGATAAAGTCTTTCTTCTCAAGAACTTCTGGGTAATAGCTTTCCATAATTTGACCAACAGTTGGAACAAGTTTGTACAAGAAAGCGTCAGAAATACCGAGACGACGACCGTGCATTACGGCACGACGGAGAAGACGACGAAGGACATAACCACGACCTTCATTACCTGGAAGAGCACCATCACCGATAGCAAATGCCAATGAACGAATGTGGTCAGCAATAACCTTGAAGCTCATTGTGTCACCATCTGGATTGTAAGTTTTACCAGACATTTTTTCGATTTCACGAATGATAGGCATGAAGAGGTCTGTTTCAAAGTTTGTTTTAGCCCCTTGCATTACGGCCACAAGACGTTCAAGACCTGCGCCCGTATCAATGTTTTTATTAGGAAGTTCCTTGTATTCTGAACGTGGAACTGCTGGGTCTGCGTTGAATTGTGACAAAACGATGTTCCAAATTTCAATGTAACGATCGTTTTCAATATCTTCTTCAAGCAAACGGATACCAATATTATCAGGGTCAAAGTCTTCGCCACGGTCAAAGAAGATTTCAGTATCTGGTCCTGAAGGTCCAGCACCGATTTCCCAGAAGTTATCTTCAATTGGAATCAAATGACTTGGTTCAACACCGCAGGCAATCCAACGGTTGTATGAATCTTTATCATCTGGATAGTAAGTCATGTAAAGTTTGTCTTTTGGAAAATCAAACCACTCTGGGCTTGTCAAAAGCTCATAACCCCATTCGATAGCTTCATCACGGAAGTAATCACCAACTGAGAAGTTACCAAGCATTTCAAACATAGTGTGGTGACGAGCTGTCTTACCAACGTTTTCGATATCGTTGGTACGGATAGCTTTTTGTGAGTTGGTAATACGTGGATTTTCAGGAATCACAGAGCCATCAAAGTATTTTTTCAAAGTGGCAACCCCTGAGTTAATCCAAAGAAGGGTTGGGTCGTTAACTGGAACCAAGTTAGCTGATGGTTCAACAGCGTGACCTTTTGATTTCCAGAAATCAAGCCACATTTGACGAATTTGTGCTGAAGTAAGTTGTTTCATTGTTTCTCCTTAATCAATTGTTTCTTATTTTGAGCTATTCTCGAGCATTTCCACATAGTCAATAGCGACACATAGGGAAATGGCTAAATCGGCGTAAGTATTTTCATAAACGGTAACAGTATAGGTCGATGTTAGATGGAAGAGTTCCTTTTGAATCCTAGCAACTACCTGATCTTGACTATTAAGCAGTTGAAAATCCAGGTCCCAAATATTCCCCTCTATTCGCAAGCCAAGATTATCGACATCATACTTATCACGAAGAAAGGTTAATTTTTTTCGAATGTAAAAACTCGAACCATCCTGTAAATCCACCGTAAATTTGGGTAAGAGACTAATAGGCTCCTTGGTGATATGACTGATCTCACGACCATCCTCGCCAAAAATCGTAAAGGTCTTTGGAATCTTAAAAAAGGATCCTTCGACCTGGTAGGCAACTCTACCTTGATCATCCTTGATATCAAAGCGTTCACCACCCAATCGAAACTTCTGTTTGACAAAATAGGTTTTCATAAGCTACCTCCAATAATGTCATACATTCATTCAAAAAATACTAAAAGAATAAAAGACAAGGCCACTAAACGAAGGGCGACGTGAACCGCGGTACCACCTTCATTCAATGAACTTGTCATTCTTATTTGTCTTTAATTGTGAACTTTGAGTAGCAAGTAACCAGATTCGTCCATGGCTCGCAGCGACCGCCATTTTTCTGTATCAGAAGCGATGATTACCAATCTCAAAGGGATGGCCAGAAATGTCATGATATTAGAACTTTTAGCCACTCTTCATTTTAACGTGTTTTAGGTCTTAGGTCAAGCTGATAATAGCATTATCAACTCTATCTTGTGATTTATTTTCTAGAGCTTGATGATGAACTTGATGAAGCCCCAGAACCAGTCACATACTGGTCAAGAATTGCGCTGAAGGCCTTGTCTACAACTTTAACATTATATTTCTTAAGGACCTTAGCAATCACTGAGTTAGTGAAGTTAGTATCAGCTTTCTTACCATTGATGATAACCTTAGTCAAATCATCCTTATAGTTTTTCCAATCTGCATTTTTCTCAGATTTTGAAACAGTTTTGACGATATAGTAAGTTGCAGCACCAGTTGAGCTATTTGAAACAGTCACTACGTCAGAAACGGCATTAGCATCTTGTTTGAAGGCTGCTGTCAAAACATCTGCTGGGAAGTCTTGAGAAGCTGAGTTAACTGTCTTAGAAGTCACTTCCAAGCTGTTATCTTTAGCAACTTGTGAGAAGTCTGCTCCTTCTGCTTTAGCTTCAGAGTCTACCTTATCTGCCACTGCTTTATCAGTAGTTGAAACTACTTGTACCTCTGTATTTGGTGTGTAGTTATCATAGGCAGCCTTGTAATTTGCTTCCGTCAAATCTTTTTGTGCGGCTTGGTTAACAGCATACTCAACCAATTTTTGTGTACGGATTTGAGTACGGTATGACTCTTCTGTTTGACCATAGGCTGCAAGTACTTGTGAGAATTGATCTCCGTATTGTTCTGAAGCTTGCTTATAAGCTTTGTCAACGTCTTCTTTGCTGACTTTGCTACCATATTCTTTTTCAAGAGCCTTTTGCAAAGTTGCACTCAAAACACTTTGTTGTGTTTGGCTGCTACCTTTAAGTGAATCAAAGACATCACCGACAGTAACAGTATCACCTTTCATAGATACCAAAGTTGTTTCTTCAGTCGTTTTGTTACCTAGAGAAACATACATAGCACCTGCACCAACGAGAGCTGAAACAGCTACAAGGGCAAGACCTCCGAGGAAGCGGCCACCTGAGCTTGGTTTACCAGCATCACGTGTCTTTTTCGTTTTAGCACGTTTAGCTTTTTCTTTCGCTTTTTCACTGGCGAGGGCGATGCTTTCCTCTTCTTCTTTTTGGCGATCAAGATGCTCTTGTTCTGCGTCTTTGTCTGCTACAACCTCTTCAACAGTTTCTTCTGTTGACTCAAGATTTTCATTTTCTTTAGCCATTCTATCTACTCCTTAAATTGTCAATATCTTTGTTATTATACCACACTTACTTAAATAATGCTTAATCTGGCAAGATAATATTTTCAGAATTTTTCCGAAGCATAAGAAGTCCGTCACTCATAGGGACCAAACTAGCAGTCAATCCAGGGTTATCTAAGGTCGCATCGAAAAGACGATGCAAGCCACGGTAAATCGTACGCTGACCACGGCGAACCTCCATGATGTCTTTGGCAATGTCCCCACCTTGGAAGATATCATCAAAGACGATGACACCACCTACCTTGAGACGTTTTAGGATTTCAGGCAGAAAGACGATATATTTAGACTTGGCTGAGTCCATAAAGACAAAATCATAATCAGTGTCCAAATCTTGCAAAACTTCTGCTGCATCTCCTTCGACCAAGGTAATTTGTTTGCGACTGTCATACTTGGCTAGATTTTCCTTGGCAAAGCCAATCATTTCTTCATTACGATCAACCGTTGTAATCTGAGCATCAGGTGCATACTCAGCCATAAGAAGGGCTGAAAAACCAATAGCTGTTCCTACCTCAAGGATTTTCTTAGGCTGCAAGGTCTGCAATAAAAATCGGAAATAAGCAACAACTTCGTGCTGGATAATTGGAATATTTTCCTTACGAGCAAAGGCCTCCAGTTCAGCCAAATGCCCTTTATTTTCCTGAAGATGCGTTCGCATGTAGTCCACGATATCCTTGTTGACTACAGGACGTCGCATGTTGTGATTTGCGTTTTTACTATATGATTTAACCATGTGTTTTATTATATAAAAAATCCCTAGCGAGTGCTAGAGATTTTTCTTATCTATAACTCAAATCGTCATCATTAGGCTACTTGACGTAACCCCCTCTTTTTCAAGAGGTAAGCAATGACCAAAGCCACCACGTAAAGAGCAATAAAAACAAGCAAGGTCATCTGGTATGATTTTGTCAATTCGTAGGTTACCGACAAGAGCATTGGCCCCACTAAGGCCGCCATCGCCCAGGCAGTCAAAATATAACCATGAAGGGTAGCCAACTCCTTTGCCCCAAAGATATCGCTAAGGTACGGAGGAATCAAGGAGAATCCTGCCCCGTAGCAAGTCATCAGAACAGCCATCGCAACCACAAAGACAAGTGGAACTTGCAGGACAATTAGGAGGACGGCCATAACAATATTAACCACAAAGAGGAGGATAAAGGTCTTCGGACGCCCAATATAATCCGACAAGCCTGCCCACAGAAGGCGACCAAAACCATTAAAGATTCCCATAACACCTACAACAACTGCCGCTGATTCCGCTGACATCCCAACCATATCTTGAGCCATTGGAGAAATAGCAGAGACAAGGGCTAAGCCACATGAAATATTGATAAACAAGATAAGCCATAACCAGTAGAAAGTTGACGATTTCAGAGCTTCATTAGCCGTAACCCCTTTGCTCAAATCAGCAGCCTGACGGTTTGGACTCTTGTCAGCCAACAGTTGTGCTTCCTCTACACTTGGTCGTTTAATGAATTGTGAGACAAAAAGCATAACAACAAAATAAACAACTCCCAAGATATAAAAGGTCTGCTCAACACCACGTGCCTGAATCAGATATTGGGCAATAGGACTGGTTAACAGCGAGGCAAAGCCAAAGCCCATAATGGCAAGGCCAGTCGCAAGGCCACGCTTATCAGGAAACCACTTAATGATGGTTGAAACAGGCGTAATATACCCCACACCCAGTCCTAGACCACCAAGAATACCATAACCAAGATAAAGCATCCACAGCTCTCCATGAGCAATGGCAACTCCTGTCAGAATATTTCCCCCAGCATAGAGGACCGCCGACATACTTCCAGTCACTCTCGGACCAAATTTTTCAACCAGACGCCCCATGAAAGCTGCAGAAAGCCCTAGACAAAAGATAGCCAATGAAAAGGCAAAAGAAACTGAAGATTGATCCCAGCCAGTCTGGGCCATAATAGGATTACGATAGATACTCCAAGCATAGGTAGACCCCAACATGAGATGGAGTAAGACACCACACGTTGCTACAAGATAACGATTGGTTGTTTTCACAAAAACCTACTTTCTATTTCTGAACATTGTTCACTTATAAAACACAAAACGTTAGGTTTTTAGTCTATCATGAATATAAACCATGGGCTATAAATATGCTCATCAACTCATTTCCAAATCAATTAGAACTTGTATTCTAGTAAACGTTCGTTTTTAGACATAAAAAGAATCATCCTGATTCAGAATGATTCTCTCTTATAGTGACTTATTTTTAAGAAAGGTGAACACCTTTTTCAACCAAGTCTTCCAATTCAACGAGACGGTCTTCAAAAACTTTGAAGGCAGCATCCAAGTAGTCGGTATTGGTCATATCAACACCAGCTTTCTTGATGACTTCCAAAGGATAGTCTGAGCTTCCCGCTTTAAGGTAAGTAAGGTAGGCTTCCTTATCTTCTTCAGTACCGTGAACAATTTTTTCAGCCAAGTAGCTTGCTGCCGCAAACCCTGTAGCGTATTGGTAGACATAGTAATTCATGTAGAAATGCGGAATACGTTCCCACTCAAACTGAATTTCGTAGTTATCTTCAGCTTTAAGGTTATAGTATTTCTCATTGAGGTCTGCGTAAAGCTTATTCATGAAGTCCGCTGTCAAGATTTGACCAGATGCATCTGCCTCATGGATAGCATGTTCAAACTCGGCAAATTGTGTTTGACGGAAGACAGTTCCCTTGAAACCATCCAAATAGTGGTTAAGAATAGCAAAACGTGTCTTGTCATCTTTAACCTCTTTAAGCAGCGTTTCTGTCAAGATATTTTCATTGGTTGTAGACGCAATTTCTGCCAAGAAGATTGGGTAATCTCCGTAAACATATGGTTGAGTCTGACGTGTGAAAGTTGAATGCAAACTGTGGCCAGTCTCGTGAACCAAGGTAAAGAGATTATCCAAAGTGTCTTGCCAGTTCAAAAGCATGAAGGCATTGGTATCATAAGCCCCACCTGAATAGGCCCCTGAACGTTTGCCTTTGTTAGGGTGAACGTCAATCCAACGTTCCGTAAAGGCTGCATGAACCCCTTTACTATACTCTTCACCAAAGATTGCCAAGACTTCTTCTGCTTTCTTGAGGGATTCTTCATAAGTAAGAGCAGTTTCAGTCTCAGAAAGTGGTGTATAGACATCATACATCTTAAGCTCGTCAAGCCCCAAGACCTTCTTACGCAAATCAAGGTAACGGTGCAAAAGTGGCAAATGCTTGTTCACTGATTCCAAGAGTGAGTCATAAACACTCTCTGGAATAAAGTTAGCCGCAAGTGCTGCATGACGTGCTGAATTATAGTGACGAACTTTGGCTTGGTAATTGTGAACCTTGACAACGCCTTGGAGTGTTTGCGCATAAGTATGTTGGAACTGCTCGTAAGTCCCATACATCGCTTCATAAGCTCCCTTACGAATGTCACGGTCCTTAGATTCCATAAGAGTGATAAAGTTACCATGTGTCAACTCAACCACATCTCCTTGACCATCTGATACCCATGGAAAGAGGATATCAGCATTATCCAAGACATTGAAGGTATCCGTTGGACCGTTGAAAATATCACCAGCTGCTGCCAAGAGCTCTTCAGCTTCTTGGGAAAGAACGTGGTCCTTGTTTGCCAAAAGGCGTTCGAAATAGTGGTCATAAAGTCCAAGACCTGGCTCTTGCTCTTTAAATTCAGCTAATTTCTTATCATCCAAGGCCATAAATTCAGGCTCAAAGTAAGCAAAGGCTTCACTCAACTGTGAGTAAAGATTTGAGGCTTTGGCTTGGTACTCTTGGTAAAGACCTACAGTTGTGTCTTGGTCATTTTTCATTGACGCATACACATAGATTTTCTCCAAGCGACGCATAAGGCTCATATAAAGTTCTGTTGCCTCAAGCAAGTTCTTAGCAGAATCTAAGAGATGACCTGCATAAGCACTAGCCTTCTTCAAATCCTGAACAGTGCTTTCATATTCAGTCTCCCAATCTGCATCTGTCGCAAAAATGGTCGTCAAATCCCATGTGTATTTCTCTTCTAAATGAGCACGATTGTCTGACATAATATTCTCCTTAATTGTATCTATTCTTTACTATTTTAGCATAAAAGGTGGGAGGGTAGAGAGTTTGTCGATAAGAAAAATGCCTTTTTCGATAATATTGCTTAAAAAGCTTTTCAAAACCTTCAAGTGACTGTATAATTTGTACAAAACCCTGCTTAGATTCTGGAAATCTCACTTGTGGAAAAAAATCCTGATCAGACAGGCATAACAAATTCATTCCCTTAAGATAGGCTTCTTCCTGCCTTCTCATCCACCTTGGATTTTTCCCCATTAATTCTCGTTGAATCACATGTGAGACCTTCTTTCGCTGAGTTACTTGATAAGTCTCAACCTGCTCTGCTTGATAAGGAAAACGTAAAACTGTCATGAGATTTTCGGTTAACGGCCAAGCCTTAGTTAAATAATAGACTTTCCCAAAAATATCCTCATAGATGAGATACTTAAGTCTAATTTCCTCACGCTTCCAATCAAGCTCCCATAGGTGAAATCCTATCTTAGCCGTAAAATAGAGAAAGTCCCTCTGTAAATCTGTTAAACGACCATTCAACCAGAGTTCCTCACCCAAAAGCCAACGCACTTCGTAACCTGCTTGTTGATAGGCACGTGTCCTCTCTCTCAAACGTTGCTGGGATAACCGAGAACACTGAACTTCTAGAACCAGTGAATCGCCAACAAATAAATCTGCAATTTGCCCCATCTCGGACAAAACCTTTTCAATACGTACTTTTTCACCATGATTAACCAAAGATTTATATAAGGCCGCCTTAAGGGATAAATGTTGGGCCGATTCATTCTCCGAGAAGAACTGACAATCTTGCAAAGACTTATGAGCAAAATGCGGACACATTACCTGACCATGTCTCAGAAGGACAACTCCCTGGCAACCAGGACAGCTATAGGATTCCTTACGTTGCATACTGGTTTCTAGAGCTGAAACGAGGTTTCCCTCCTGATTTTTTGCAATTAACATGACTCTCTCCTTCGTGCACTCTCTTACTTATTCGCAAAAGAATTCACAAAATAAAAAAACATCTAGATTACTCTAGATGCGTCCCCCATTCAAACTGAAACTTGCTCCCTGCTGTATGGAAACTTAGGTTTATAGGTGTATTGCTTACCTTGGGATACAAGTGCCGCTCAGTCCATTTGATCTCTTTTCAACAATCCCAATACCTAAAGGAAAATCCCCCAACTTTCCTAGGAATCAGGATCTTGAAAACAGTTTCTATCCCACATAACCATTAAAAATAGTCAATGTAGCATAGACAGATGCTCTCACAAACATCTGGTCAAATTCCGTCACTGAAGCATCATCCCAATATGCTTATCACCCTTTTGTTCCGCAATCCCACTAAAAACTTAATCCTTGAGTTGATAATGAGATAAAACAATTTTTAGACTTTTACAAGTTAAAGTCTTTATTTACTAACATTGAACCACCATTTCCCTAGGTGCAGTTCAATACCAACAAACGCAAAACCGTGTTGGTCCAAAATGGTTTCTAGTTAAGAGTATCTTGTGATTGATAGTCAGTCAATCTGAAGAACTTTCCCTCTAGCCTCTTTACACAGCACGTCATACTGCTTACAAGATACTATTTTCTAGAAGAGTTTTGGCTAAAAATGCCACTCTCAAAACATACCACCTATCAGTCATTAGGTTTAGTCCACCTTCTGATAGGTATATTAGCAGTTACTGCTTTATTTTCTTTCCCTCTTCGCTTTTGACGATTAGTCTCTACCGATTCTGCTGTTTTTGAATCTGTCGTTTGCTCTACACGGATTAAAAATACCGCTAGCTCCCGCTACGATGATGCTGATGTTTTAAATCGATTAATCTAATTTTTTTGCTGTTTAAATCTTCTCTTTTTTAAATCATCACAATGAAACATTGGAATTTGATAACTTAGAATTCCAGATTCTAAGCTAGTCTTTTTTGATCAGGGAGTCACCCTTCCAAAAAACAAACTCTTCCTAACACAATCTATTATACTGTATTATAATTTTTTGTCAATTAATTTTTTTCATATTTTTTGAAAATAATATTTCCACCCTTGTTTCACACATAGTCAACTATAGAAAAAAGCCTATAATATAGGCTCTATTTACGATTTTGAAAAAATTAGAAAATGTATATCATTTTTTCTTTTTTTCAGTCTAAATCAACTACCTTCAAGAAATGTCAGAAAATTTCATCTTTCTTATTTCTGCTTAACTTGATTTTTCCAAACTAAAAAAACTAGGAAATTTTCCTAGCTTTTTTATGTATTATCTTAGTGTTTACGTTTGTAAGTTGAAATACCGAACAAGGCCAAAGCTGATGTCACCATAGCTGCACCTGCTGCTGCAGAAGCTGCTGTTGATTTTTCACCAGTAGATGGAAGAGCTGGAGCTTCTTCTTTTACAGGTACTGATGTTGGTGTTACAGGTTTACCTGGTGTAGGTTCTGTTGGAGTTGTTGGTACTTGAGGTTTTGGTTTCTCAGTTGTTTCTTCAACAGATACAAAGTTTTTGTGGTAAGTAACTGACGCTGAAACAGTATTTGGAAGAACTGGTTTATTTGGTTCTTCTGGCAATTCAGGAACAACTACTGTTGAGTTAGTTGCGAACCAGTAAGCAGTTGGAACGTTAAGGTTATTTCCGCTTACGATGAAGTCCATTGGTTCACCCTTGAAGATTGTTGCAGCAGCACCATAGTAGGCATTCTTCGTACGAGGTGTTCCGTCTGGGTTAATCGCATCCCAACCTTCATCTGTAACTTCACCAGTTGTTGGATCAATTGTTGGGTCACTGTTAAAGCGTGAACCGTTAGCCACAAATTCGTTATCATTTGTTGCATAAGCATAACCATCCTCATGCAAAGTGATAGATGAACCAGGAATTTGAACGTATTCATTACCATTCAAACCAACTTTTTCAATGTGGTTTCCAAGCTCAGTGTTCCAGTGGTTAAGTGATGAGATACTCAAAACTGATCCGTTCTTAGACAAATCAAGTGGTGTCACTGATGACTCAGAATCAAAGAAGTTCAAGTTCATCTTAACGTGAAGTTTTTTGTTAGTGTCGTCAGTTTGTGAACCAATGAAAAGTGTCTTAGTTGGATCGTGATACAACTTAACAATGGCTGAACCATCTGTACTTGGTGTTTCTACCAAAGTGTAAGTTGCAACGATTTTCTTAACTGGAGTACCATTGAATGATGTTCCGTTTAGGTTGTTGTATGTTACAGTCAATGTTTGACCTGTAGCCATCTTCAACCATACATCTTCAGTGTATTCACCGTCAGCATTGATAGTGTACTGTGTACCGTTAGCTGCACTGAAGTCACTTGGAATGTAACGAGATGTGTTGAATTGTTCAAGGATTTCATCTACTGAGTGACCTGATTGGATTGTTTTATCCAAGTAGTCAACAGAACCTGCTGAATTTTCAACAGTCATAGTAGCATTAGATTCTGTTTTATAAATCAAACCAGTAGCATTTTCAGCCAAGCCTTTTGTCAAAAGACGAGCTGTTGTTCCACCAGTGTACTCTTTGTATGATTTTTCCCAAGCAGCATAAGCAAGAACGTCTTGGTAGTATTTATCCAATTGTGTCTTGTAATCTGCAAGTTTTTGTTTATATTCTGAAACCGCAGTTGTCAAAGCTGTTGTTTGAACTTTGTTGTCATTGTTAGCAGCTTCGACGCTAGTGTGTTTAACACCTGCTTCTTCTGTAGCTGTGAATCCTCCTGTTGCAACAACATTTGCTTTAGCAGATGTAAGAGCTGCATCAGCTTCTTCACGAGTCAATTTATTTTCAGAAACAACTGTATTTGAAGCTTCTTGAGCATCTTTAGCTGCTTGATCTTGGACAGCTTTAACATCAGCAGAATCTTTTGATGCTGCTGCAGTCGTTGTTGCAGCTTCAACAGCGTTATTGAAGTCAGGATTTGAAACTTCAGCAATAGCTTTAGTTGTTGTTTTTACAGTAGTATCTGTTTCAGTAGTAGTTTTTTCTTCTGTTCCAGGTACTGTAGTGACAACCGCTGCATCACCTGTTGTTTTAACAAGATTAGCACTTGATTCTGCAGTCGTATTTGATACGGTTGCATCAGTATCAGTAGTTGCTGTTACATCTTTAGCTTCATCCGCAGCTGCTACGCTTGTAGCCGCGAGTCCTGCAAGCAATACGCTTGAATACAATGTTGTTTTAAATGGATTGACTTTCATTTACACTTTCTCCTTCTTGGTTAACATTTTATTAACCTATTTTCTTCACCGTTTAATATACTACCGTGATTTTCAAAATTTGGCAATAGCTTTCTGAAAAAAATATTATATATTTGCTACATATTTTTAAAATTTGACACACTTTTGTTATAATTTAACCGTTTATTTACAATTAAGTGTAATTCGTAAGGGATTCTCAGAGTTTTTACTTAATACATGGTCAAAAGTCATTGCCACATAAACCTCGTCATGTTCGCCAATTTCCAGCTTAGACTTTCTCATTTCCGAAACG
>ERZ856578.5153-NODE-5153-length-16315-cov-3.322638_pt1 | contig 16315 bp, 17 predicted proteins | sample MGYA00514384_ERZ856578 | MGnify/ENA primary metagenome ERZ856578 (study PRJEB29103, sample SAMN06111958) | human gut metagenome | biome: human gut; feature: ankylosing spondylitis patient; material: healthy_person | host: Homo sapiens | place: China:Hangzhou...
GGGCAATCATATCGCATACCTGGCAGCACAGGGCGCCGCCGAGAAAACAAGCCGGGATAAGCACAATGGGCGCATTGGTCTGGAACAGAGCGCGCATGAGATAAGGCACCGCAATGCCCACAAAAGACACCGGCCCGGCAAAGGCTGCCACACAGGCCGACAGCAGACTGGAAAGCAGCACCAGAAGATACCGCAGCGCTTTGAGAGGAACCCCCACGCTTTGAGCATAGTCTTCGCCCATTTGAAACGCCCCAATGGGCTTGGCCAGCAAAAAGGAGCCTACTCCCGCCGCTGCCACCACCGCCGTCATTACACGCACATTGTCCCAGCTCATGCCCGAAAAACTGCCCATAGACCAGTTGTGCAGATTCACAATATCGGCATCGCTGGCAAATGTCACCACAAAATCGGTGATGGCCGAGCAGATATAGCCGATCATCATGCCGCTGATGACAAGCATGCTCATACCCCGAACCCGGCGCGCCATAAGCAGCACAAAGGCCATGGACAGCATAGCCCCTGCAAAGGCCGCCAGAATCAGGAACGCCGCAGAGGCCATGCGATGCTGGCGCAGCACAAAAATCAGGGCCAGCGCCACCATCAGCTTGGCCCCGGAGGAAATGCCCAGCACAAAGGGGCCGGCAATGGGGTTGTGAAAAAACACCTGTAAAAGATAGCCGGACAACGCCAGCGCCCCGCCCAAAACCATGCCCGCGAGCAGCCGAGGCAGCCGAATTTTCCAGATGACGTCTGCCGCCAGGTCGCTCCCGCCGCCGCTGAGCACCGCCGAAAGCACTTCGCCGGCCCGCAGCGCCACGCTCCCGCTCATCAGGCTCCACACAAAAAACAGCGCCAGTGCCAGCAGCAGCAAGGCAAAACCTAAGGCCCACCGGAGGCGGCGCGCTGCGGTAAAACTTTTTTCTCCCACGGCTCAGGACTCCCTCAGGCGGTGCAGGAAAGAAAGGTCACCGCTCTCCGGCTCCGTCAAAATCGTATGCATTTCAGAGATCATTTCTCCCAGGCACATGGTTTCCTGATAAAAATTGTGACCGGTACACCACACGTCAGCACTGCGCACTGCCTTGAAATCCGCCAGCAGTGCATTTTTACCCAGCAGCTCTTCCAGCGTTTGCACATCGCCGCCCAGCGTGCTGTTGTAAATGACCACATCCGCATCCCGGGCCTCTTCATAAAATTTCTCCATCTCCATGGTTACGGTAGAGCGGGCACTGCCGTCATTCTCCAGGCTCCGGAACACACTCTCTCCCCCGGCCAGGGCGATCATTTTGGAAACATAGTCGCTGCTGCTGCGGCACACCGCTTGCCCAGCGGAGTTGATGTAGAAAAAAGCCACAGTCTTTCCCGTCTCCTCCATCTCTGCCACAGCGTCAAGATACTTTTTCTGCGCTGCAAACAGAGCCTCGGCTTCCTCACTCTTGCCCAGCAGCGCGCCATACACCTTGATCCATTCACACCGGCCCAGCGGGTGGGCTTCGTAGCTCGAATAGTCCTCCAAAACGGCAATGCCCAAATCCTGAAGCTTTTCGCGCACCTCTGGCGCATGTTCGATCATCGTGTTCTGTATCGACAGAGTACATCCCTGCGCAAGCAGCAGTTCGTAATCCGGACCGCTGTACTTGCCTGCATACAGCAGCTCCCCTTGTTCCATGGCGGTTCGGGCCTCTTCCACATACCAGTCTTCCGCCCGCAGGCCGCACAAGCGCACGGCGTCAAGGCTGTCCAACGCAGCAAAAAAATCCATCGCAGCACTGGCTGCCACATACAGGTTTTCCACGCCCTGCCGGATGGTCACAATGTCTTTCTCCAGCGACGGCGGCGCTTCCTGCCCCGGCGGAACAACAAGAAACCGGTCACCGTTGGAAATCGTGATCAGCGCATAGCCGCCTTCATAGCGGTCGATGGTAAACTGATCAGCATACGACAGCGGCACCGTTTCCACATACGTCAGCCCGTCGATCTGCACAGAGGCGGCCTGTTCCTGCGCCTGCATGCCGCAGCCTGCCAGCGCCAGGCACAGTAGTGCCGCAGCCAGCGTCAGCACGGCAGCTGTTCCCCGCCGGATCCGGCGTGCCGGGGCCGTCATGTCCGACCTCCCAGAGGCCGGCGCAGCGCCAGAAGGGCAATGACCGCCAGAGCCATGACCGCCACAACGGTTCCCATGCCCCAATCCACCGGGGAAACACCCTCCCGGCGCAGCGTGGCGGAATCAAACCGCAGTGTATACTCAATGGTATGGGGCATACTCATGGCCACGGTTTCCGCAGACACAGCAATCTCTTCATCCAACGCAGGCACTGCAATGCTGAACACGGAATTCCCCTCTTCATTGATCGGAGCATACCCCTGGCCGTCCACTTCCATATAATCATAGTATGGACTGGACCAGACAATCTGCGCCTGCATCTGGCCCTGGTTAACCGTCAGATGGGCCGGTGAATCCACATCCGCCCGACCGCTGCCCCCTGTAAGGGCCACTTCAATGGTATAGGCACCGTCTTCCAATGTAATCATAACGTCCCTCCTTTGTTCTTCCGGCGCCGCACCAGTGCCTGCACCCATAAAAAAAGCGGGACAGACGACCTGTCCCGCAAAGTTGCGCAGTGGAAAAATGGGCGCACTGCTCCCCTTTCTCCTGTGCAGCATCTCTTTCCCAATGGCCCGGAACGATGGCATGTTTTCTGTGCGGCAGGCCTTCCGGCTGGCGGCCCGCCTGAGTGCGGGCCGGTTCACGGCAGTGGCTGCTGTATGGGAATCTCACCCATTTTCCCTGCTTGACGGAAGCTGCAGATTGCACCGCTTCCACGCACAGCAATTCAATTTTGTTCAGATTCTTGCGCTTCAGCCGTCACAGCCGCAGCCGCACTCGCCCCGCAGCAAATCCAGCGAATCGTCCTCGTCGATCCAGCGCTGCACCGGAACCACTTCAAACTCCTCATTGGTACGGCGGATGACCACCCGCTCCAGGCCGGCATTGATGATGGTGCGCCGGCACATGGCACAGGAAGTGGCATCGCTCAGCAGTTCTCCTGTGCGGGCGTCGCGTCCGGCAAGGTACAGCGTGCCGCCCACCGTATCGCGCCGGGCGGCAGAAATGATGGCGTTGGCTTCGGCGTGGACGCTGCGGCACAGCTCATAGCGCTCGCCCCGGGGCACCTGCATCTGCTCGCGGGTGCAATATCCCAGATCCACGCAGTTTCTGCGGCCGCGGGGCGCACCGTTGTATCCGGTAGCAATGATCTCATCGTTGTTCACGATGATCGCTCCATAGCACCGGCGCAGGCAGGTGGAGCGCTTGAGCACAGTTTCTGCGATGTCAAGATAATAATTTTCCTTGCTGATGCGCGGCACGGTATATCCTCCTCCACAACGGCTGATCTTGTTGTTCAGTATACCCTGCCGCCGGACATTACGCAAGGGTCCTGCGTTCTTTTTTCGCCAAAAACAGGCAAAAAATTTCCGCCGCAGATGCGGCGGAAGAATGTTCTGCCTATTTCATGCACGTTTGCGCAACATGGAAACCGAAGTAAACGCCATAATCACCAGAAGCACTGCCGTCAGGACACCGGCAGGCAGCGTCACGGTGAACGCCGTTCCGGCCAGGGCACCCAACGCCCCGAAACTCACTGCCGCCAGAACAATTTTCTTTTGATACAGCGCGCTGCGCAGCACCCGGATCCCTCCGGCCATAGGGCTGACCACGCCCATCACCAGCATCAGCGTCAGCGTATTGATCGGGGAAAGCCCCATCAGCAGCAGCAAAGCAATGGCCGGCGGCTTCATAGGCACACCAAACATATTGAGAAACCCAAGGCCAAAAACCGCCGGCAGCGCAATGCACATCTGCCAGGGCGCCAGCGCCGTTCCGGTACCTGCCGCGCCGGAAGATACAACCAGTTTGAGCACCATAGCGCCCATGGAAGCCAGCATGGCAATCGCCATGATTTTACGGATCACCTCCGCCGGCAGCGCCGTCATTACCCGCGCTCCCATCAAGCTGCCGGCCGCAATGGCTGCGGCGCACAGCAGCGTTGTGGTCATGTCCAGCCCGCCCGTCCCACGACATAGATAGGAAAACGCAATCAACGCACTGGGAAACACCGCCGCAGCCACCAGCGTTCCCGGCAGCCGCCGGTCGTCCACCCAGCGGCACTTTTGGAACACAGTGGTGTTCAAAATAAAATCCGGCACCCCCATCGTAGTGAAAAAATACACCACTGCTTCACATACGGAGACTTTCCAGAAGGTCCCCGGCTCCTCCGCCGCATTGGCGCGGTCTTTCCATACAGCGCGCAGGAGAAACAGCGCATATACCGTCCCGTACAGGATGATCAGTACCCCAAGAACCGTTTCAATCACTGCTGTTTCTCTGCCTCCGCCGGCGGTTCAGTTCCAGTTTACAATAGGTGACCATACCCGCCAGAAAGTTTCCGTTGCTGGGCCGGCCGCTCTTATTTCTGTAGCGGCCAGCTTTACCGAAAATCGTTTCCTGAAGCGCGGTATCTCCCTTGGCCCATGCTTCACCTATGGCATAACTGAGACGATGCTCGATTCCATCCGTATCTTTTTCCTGCTCATCCATACAGGGACGATAGATTTTTTCCTGCAGCGCATGCACCGCCGAGGGATCGTTCAGACCGATCAGGATCATTTGGGCCACCATGTCAAGCCTTCGCAGCGGTATCCCAATGTCCCGCAGCGTTTTCAGCACAAACTCCTCCTGATCCAGCTGCTTCTCCACCGAAGCCAAGGAAATGTGTTTGACCATACTGCGAAGGTTCTGCATCAGGGATGCAAAATCACAGGGTTTGGGCAGAAAACAATCTGCACCGCGGCGCAGCGCCTCATACTGATTCTCCTCCTGCATCCAAGCTGAAAGAATCAATACATGCGGAGCCCGCGGCTCCTGCGTAATCTCGGAAAGCAGGCCGAATCCATCCAGCCCCGGCAAAACCACATCCATTACAACAAGGTCGGGCTGCAAACGCCGCACCGCCCGTAATGCCTCCATGCCGTCGCCCACGGATGCCAGCACGGTAAACGCACCGTCCCGCTCCATATACTCCTGCAGCAGTCCCCGAAAATCTTCGTTTCCGTCCACAAGAACTACGGATATCTTTTCCATCTGTTATCGCCTCTCTCTATACAACGATGGTGTTATTCTATCCGAAAAAGGCTTACAGCGCAAGGGCTATTCGCGAAAACAGTCTTAAATCCAAGCGAAAAATAAAAACGGCGCCAGCCGATTTTTTCGGTTTACGCCGTTTTTTCTCCTTTTCTCTCTTTTCCCGTTCACTGTCCTCCAAAGCGTTGCGTCCGCGCCTCGGCCAGCACCAGCTCCTTCACCTTCATCAGGCGCACAAGATTACCCCGCTCGTTTTCTTCCAGCTTCATGGAAATGCGCCGGATCTGCTCCTGCAGCTCCGGAATCAGCACATATTCCAGGGCATTCACCCTGCGCCGGGCGGCCTCCAGCTCCCGCGCCATGCAGTGCACCGTCTTTTCCGCTTCGGCCAGCGCCAGGAGTTTCGGCAGCGCCGCGTGCAGACGCGACAGCGCCTCATCCAGCGCTCCATCGGTCTGGGCATAGCCATAGGGCTGCCCCGGCTGCGCCTGCACGGAAAGCGAAAAAGTCGGAAGCGCCACGCCCATGGCGCTGCGCACCTGCGTCTCCAGATGCAGCGTCTGCGCCGGGCACAGCAGCGCTCCGGCGAGAAAGACCGGCGACAGCGCTGCTGCGGCCTCGCTCTGCGCCGCCTGGACCGCCGCAAGCATTCGGGCAGTTTCCTGACGCAGCGTCCGCGCTCGACGCACCTGCTCAAGCAAACGGCGCATCATTTCATCCCGCTTGTCCTTGAGCAGTTTATGCCCCCGCTGGGCCGTCCGCAGCCGCTGTTTGAGCCGCCCCAGTTCCATCCGTGTAGGGTTCACCATTTTCTGCGCCATGACGTACCTCCTTGTCCGGATAATACCGCTCAATCATTTCCGGCTTGATCCGCTTGAGTTCTTCTTTCGGCAGCAGGCCCAACAGCTGCCAGCCCAGCGTCAGGGTCTGCTCAATGGAACGGTTCTCCTCGCTGCCCTGACCTACATAGCGCGTTTCAAAGGCATCGGCAAAGCGCGCATAAGCCCGGTCCAGTTCGGAAAGCGCGCTCTCGCCCATGACCGTAGCCAGTTCCCGGGCTTCCTTGCCCGCAGCGTAAGCGGCAAACAGCTGATTCATCACGCCCGCATGGTCTTCCCGTGTTTTGCCCGGGCCGATTCCCTTATCTTTCAGGCGCGAAAGGCTGGGCAGCACATCCACCGGCGGCAGAACTCCTTTTCGGTACAGTTCCCGGCTTAAAATGATCTGACCTTCCGTGATATAGCCCGTAAGATCCGGGATGGGATGCGTTTTGTCATCTTCCGGCATAGTCAGAATGGGCAGCATCGTCACCGATCCTTTTTTCCCCTGCATACGCCCTGCCCGTTCATACATGGTAGCCAGGTCAGTATAGAGATATCCCGGATATCCCCGGCGGCCCGGCACTTCTTTCCGGGCGGCGGATACCTCCCGCTGGGCTTCGGCGTAGTTAGTGATATCCGTCAGGATCACCAACACATGCATGCCCCGTTCGAAGGCCAGATATTCCGCCGCGGTCAGGGCCATGCGGGGCGCGGCGATGCGCTCCACCGCCGGCTCATCCGCCAGGTTGACAAAAAGCACTGTGCGCTCCAGCGCCCCGGTACGGCGAAAATCCCGGATGAAAAATTCCGCCTCTTCAAAGGTAATACCAATGGCGGCAAAGACCACGGCAAAGTTGCTTTCATCGCCCGGCACTTTGGCCTGCCGGGCAATTTGGGCGGCCAGTGCCGCATGGGGCAGTCCTGAACCGGAAAAAATAGGCAGCTTCTGTCCGCGCACCAAAGTATTCAGGCCGTCTATGGTGGAAATACCGGTCTGGATGAATTCATCCGGGTAGTCCCGGGCAGCAGGGTTCATGGGCCGCCCGTTGATGTCCAGATAGTCCTCGCACAACAGCGGCGCACCGCCGTCGATTGTCTCGCCCATGCCGGAAAACACGCGCCCCAGCATATCTTTGGATACTCCCAGCTGCAGCGGGTGCCCCAGAAACCGCACCCCTGCCTGGTTGAGCCGGATCCCAGCGGCGCTTTCAAAAAGCTGTACCACCGCCCGGCTGCCGTCTACCTCCAGCACACGGCACAGGCGTCGCCCGCCGCCTTCCATGCGGATCTCCGCCAGCTCATCATAGCCCACACCGTCCACGCCATCCACCACCATCAGCGGACCGGAAATCTCATGGATTGTGCGGTATTCCCGGATCATACAGCTTCCTCCCTTTTCAGCACAGTCGTTTCCTGCTTCATTTGCTTTTCCAGCGCATCATACGCGCTCTGCCATCCGTCCTCCGCCGCCATCTTAGCTCGCCCCAGTGCCTGCCGGGCCGGAAGCGCCAGCAGGTCGCGCAACGCCGCGCCCTGTGTCTGGGCAGAGCGGCACAGTGCATCCCAGCTCAAAATCAGCTCCAACAGGCGCGCCTGACGGGGCAACGGTGTGTAGGCGTCCTCCTCCACAAAAGCATTTTGCTGCAAAAAATCCTCACGCAGCATTTTTGCCGTTTCCAGCGTCATCTGATCCGCCTCGGACAGAGCATCCCGCCCCACCAGACGCACAATCTCCTGCAGGCTTTCCTCCTGCTGAAGCAGCGCCATGGCCTGCTCCCGCAAGGCAGGAAAATCTACCGTCATGTTCTTCCGATACCAGGACGAGAGCGACGTGCGGTAGAGTGAGTAGGAGTTGAGCCAATTAATCGCCGGAAAATGCCGGCGGTACGCCAGCTGCGCATCCAGCGCCCAGAATACTTTCACAATGCGCATCGTCCCCTGCGCCACCGGCTCGCTCAGGTCTCCCCCCGGCGGCGACACAGCCCCCACAGCAGTCAGGCTTCCCCGGCGCGTGCCGCTGCCCAACGTTTCCACCACACCAGCCCGCTCATAAAACTGGGCCAGCCGGGAAGCGAGATAGGCGGGATAGCCCTCCTCACCGGGCATTTCTTCCAGCCGCCCGGACATCTCCCGCAGCGCTTCGGCCCAACGGGAAGTGGAGTCGGCAATGACGGCCACGTCATAGCCCATATCCCGGAAATACTCCGCAATGGTAATGCCGGTGTACACACTGGCTTCACGAGCCGCCACCGGCATGTCCGAAGTGTTGGCAATCAATACGGTACGCTCCATCAGGCTGCGGCCCGTACGCGGGTCCGTCAGCTCCGGAAATTCCCGGAGCACATCGGTCATTTCGTTGCCGCGCTCCCCGCAGCCAATGTATACCACAATATCCACGTCCGCCCATTTGGCCAGCTGGTGCTGCACCACAGTCTTGCCGGAGCCAAAGGGGCCGGGCACGGCGGCGGTGCCGCCCTTGGCCAGGGGAAAGAGCGTATCAATGACGCGCTGTCCCGTAGCCAGCGGCGTTTCCGGCGGCAGCTTTTCCCGGTAGGGTCTGCCCCGCCGCACCGGCCAGCGCTGAACCATGGTTACCTCCCGCCGCGCTCCATCGTCGATCACAGCGATGACCTCATCCACGGTGTATGCCCCTTCGCGAACAATCGCATCCACTGTGCCAGAAAGGCCCACCGGCGTTAAAATGCGGTGCTCCACTGCAGCCGTCTCCTGCACGGTGCCGAGAACATCCCCCGGCTGCACTGTCTGTCCTTTCTGCACCGCGGGCACAAAGTGCCATTTTTTCTCCCGCGGCAGCGCGCTGACACGGACGCCGCGTGCAAGATTTCCCCCGCTCCGCTCCAGCAGCACCGGCAGCGGGCGCTGAATGCCGTCGTAAATCATGCCCAAAAGGCCGGGGCCAAGTTCGGCTGACAGCGGCGCACCGGTGCTTTCCACCGCCGCGCCGGGCATCAGCATCGACGTATCCTCATACACCTGGATGGATGCCCGCGCGGCAGTCATATTCAGAATCTCACCAATGAGTCCTTCCTCTCCCACGCGCACCACATCGGCCATATGGGCCTCCTCCATGCCGTCGGCCACTACCAGCGGCCCGGACACCTTTACGATTCTTCCCTGCTTCAACGGTTTCTCCTCCATTCCAAATTGCTGTTTCCTTGTTTTCTCATACCGCATCGGTGCCCAGCGCACGACGCACGGCTTCCTGCAGCGCCTCTTCCGCCGCAACGCCGCTCCCAGGCAAAAACAACACCGCCGGCAGCACGCGGTCGCGGCAGCGCAGCGCCTGCGCCTGCAGCGCTTCCTGCCACTCCGCATCGACAAAAATCACGGCGCACTCTTCTTTCATCATGCGTTCAAACGCTTCCTGCGCCTGCCGGGCCGTTTCCGCGTAATACGGCCGTACACCCAGCGCAGAAAATGTTCCGGCCCGTTCCCGGCGGCCCAGAATTCCTATCTCAGCCATCGTACACCTCCAGCCGCTTTTTCACTTCCTCGGCAGGAAGAACCTTTCTCAGCGCCGCACTCATGCGCACCCCTCTTCGACGCAGTTCCAACCGCAGCAAAAATGCCAGCAGCGCTTCGGGACCGAACGCATATGCGCTGCACCGCCGGGCAAACTGGGCCAGCGCCGCTGCAGCAGCCTCCCCGGCCTGCAGCACGCTGTGCTGCTCCGCCGCCGCGCGCAAAGGCGCGGCGGTAAACACGGCAGCCAGGGCGCCACCGGCGCGCGCTTCCAACAGCCGGGCCACACAAACTGTACCGCCTTCCAGCAGCAGTTCCTCCACCGCTTCCGGCGCATGTTCCTGCATGCGCAGCATGGTTTGCAGATTGACGCCATCGATGCGCACACGCACATACTCCTGCGCAGCGGTGCTGCCGCTGTACAGAGCGCTTTCGCTCATTCCGCGGTACAGAGCACGATCCAGCGCCGCATCCAGCAACTGAGGGCTGCGGCTTTCCGTCCAGGCGTGGCGCGCTTCGGCAATGCCAAGGCGCAGCCATGCCGGCAGCGCCTTGGCACCACTTTCCTCTCGCAGCGCTTCGCGCATGGTTTCCTCCGGCACACTGCCGCAGGGCGAAAGCAGTTCCCGCGCCGCCGCGCCCTGCCCGGTCAACGCTCCTTTAAGCAGAACCTTTGCGTTGTGACAGTCAAAGGGAAAGCGGAACAAATCCACAATGGGCCGCCCCGCGCCCCGGGCCAGAGATTCCAGCAACGCACCGGTCTGCGCATCTTCCCGGAGAGGCAGCGCATCCTGCCGCTCCGGCGCAGCCTCTTCCCGTTCCGGCCGGCGTATAAACTCTTCCCAGGACGGCAGCGCGGCGCTCAGAACTCCCACCCGGGCCGAAAGGTAGAGCAGCGGATCTGTTTTATCGCATTTCATCGCCGTCCTCCGTACCAAACAGCAGTGCCGCCACCTGAGCGCTCTTCCGACGGCGCACCTGAGCCAGAAGCGTCGGCAGTGTGCAGTCTACTTCCACAGCGCCGTAGCGCAGGAGAAATCCCGCCGCGATGCAAGGTTCTGCGCTCAGGCGCAGCTTTGGATACGTCCGCTGCAGCGCTGCGCCGAACGATGCCCGGTCTTCCCGGCACACCAGCGCTTCACCTTCTTTTTCCGGTTCCACCGCCGCTTCGGCCAGCTTGAGATACAGTTTTTCCCGCCGCGCGGTATCCAGCCCCTCCAAGCTGGCGCGAGCTGCAGCAAAGGCTTCTTCCACTACCGCCTGCCGTGCCTGCAGCAGCGCGCTGCGGCGCTCCATAATCAAAAGCTGCCGCCGGCTCTGTTCAATCTGCGCCAAATGCTCCTCCATGCGCTCGTGTTCCCGGTCGGCAAAGCGCGCCTGTTTCTGCCGCCCGTGTTCACGCAGCTCTTCTGCCTGCCGCTGCGCTGCCTGCAGCAGCGCGCCGCACTCCTGCCGGCTGTCTGCTTCAATATGAGCCACAATCGCTTCAATTCCCTTCAAGCGCGCTCACCTCACAAACTGTTCAACATCAGGAAAGACGCCAGCAAACATAAAATCGCATAAAACTCCACCATGATGGCAAAAATCAGGCCCTTGGCCATCTGATCGCCCCGCCGGGCCACTGCCATTACGCCAGCCGCGGCACAGCGCCCCTGGGCAATGGCCGTAAAATACCCGCCGATACCCATAGGCAGGCACGCAGCAAAATACTGCAATCCCACACTCAGGCTCAAATCCGGCACACCGGTGGCAAAAAAGCCCATCTTCATCATGGCAAAAAACCAGATGACCAGGCCGTAAAGCCCCTGTGTACCGGGAATAATTTCCAAAATCAAGCACTGGGCGAATTTGCTCGGATCCTCTGCAATCACCCCAGCACCCGCCTCACCCGCCAGGCCTACGCCCCGGCCAGAGCCGGCGCAGGCAAGACCCACAGCCAGAATGGCGCCCAAAAAGGCAATGCCCGTTCCCAAACTTGTCATAACGTTTCCTCCTTACGCACTTGCGTATACTTGGTGCGGTAACTGAGCGGCCGGAAAGGCACGCCGCCCTCCTTGTAAAAACGCCCATAAAACTCCAGATACTGCAGACGCGCTGCATGGACGTACGTTCCGATCAGATTTACCGCAATATTGAACAGATGACCGATCAAAAAAAACGGGATAAAGGCGATCAGGCTCCCCGGAAGCGCACCCAGCGTGTTGATTACAGTGGCAATCACCGACGTGGCCAGCATCAGTGCCATCAGGCGCGAATACGAAAGCACATCCGAAAGCCAGTTCGTCACGCTGTACAAGCTGGCAAGTCCTCCAGCCAGTTTGCCGCCAAGGCTTTTACGCTTGCGCCCCTGGGTCAGCACCAGCAACAAAACACCGATCAAAAACAACCATGCACTGCCGCGCAGCAACCACAGAGCGATGCCTGCAAAAAACACCCACCACGGCGCCGTGTCCAGCAGTCCGTCCCATGGATGGCCATTCCGGGCCTCCATATAGATGTGGACAAACTGTCCGAACAGCAACTGTATCACACCGATAATCAGAGTGGTATAGAGCACCGTCATGGGTGCCGTGAGCGGGCTGAATACAAATCCTGCACTGAAGCGCTGCACCCAAAGCGGCAGCTCCTGCAAAGAACGCCCGAAAAAGGTGCCCGCCACCACTTCGATGGCATTGCCGAAAAAGCCTCCGGTCAGCAGTCCGCATACAAAAGTGGACAGGCCCAGATAGACGCCCAGCCCCATCAACTGCCCCAGCGCCCCCTGAGGATCCCATTTTTTCCGCACAAAAGCAGCCACTGCTGTCAGAATCAGCCCATAGGCCACATCCGCAAACATAAAGCCGAAAAAGAAAATGTAAAACCAGAAAATCAGTGGATTCGGGTCAATGCCCCGGTAATCCGGCAGGGAATACATTTCTGTGACAACATTGATCGGCCGCATCCATTTCGGGTTACGCAGCAGCGTGGGCGGCTGCTCCGCCTGCTGCGGCGGACGCTCCTGTACAGCACAGGCGAAATCCTGCAGCACTTTTTCCAGCGCGTCCTGGTGCTGCACCGGCATCCAGCCTTCCAGGAGCACCACAGTACCGTCGCTCAAGCCCAGGGCGCGGGCCTCTTCCAGAGCCAGCCGCGTCCGCGCCTGATCCAGCGCCAACTCCAAAACCGGGCGCTGTGCTCCCAAATCACGCAGCTGCTGTGTATTCTGCGCGATCACACCACGCAGTTCCTCCTGCTCCCGCCGGGCCTGTTCAATTTCCTGCCGGGCCGTGCGGCGGTACTCACCCAGCGACGCACTGCGCCCGCCCACATGAGCCAGAGCGCGCAGCGCTTTTCCCGTGCTGACACGGTGGCACAGCAGCACCGCGTAGCGCCGCTCTCTGGTTCGGGACACCTCGATGAGCACGCTTTCCGGCGCATCCTCCTGCACCGCTTCCTGCAGGCGTTTCCAGTTTATTTTTGCCGGCAGCGTCTGCAGCACCACCTGGGTGTATTCTGTATCTGCCCCGGCCAGAGGCAGATCCAGCGGCGTCCAGTGTATCAGCGCAGCGCAGAGTTCCTCCCGCTTCGCCAGACCGCGCCGGGCATGCTCCACCGCTTCGGCATGCCTCCGAATCTCCTCAGCCAGACGCAGCGCCTTGTGCAGCTCCCCTTCATTCCACATACGCTTTTCAGCCACTTCCCGCCGTTTCTGCAGCAGCGGAGCACGTACGCCGCCGATCTGCCGGAGATCTTCTGTCGCCTGGATCAGCAGTTGATATTCCTGCTGCGCGCGGCTCAACTCGCCCTCTTCGTTCCGCAGGGCCAGAGGCGGTACCGGCTCTATCGCCGCCGTATGCAGCTCCACACAGCCCAGATGCATCAGGCGCATCAGCAGTGCGCTATACTCCTGCTGCACCACCACAAACGACACATGTTCCATAGTCACGATCGACATCCAGACGCCACCTCCTCTGCAATCCGGCGCACCGCTTCCACCAAGCGCTCCTTCCCGCGCGCCGCCAGCGCCTGACAGTCCGCGCTGCATACCCGCCGAGCCTGCACCTCCTCTTCGTGCAGCCGCGCTTCCAGTTCTGCTTGTCGCCTTTCTGCCTCTTCCTTCAAAGTCGCGCGCAGTACATTTTCTTCCCGCGCCAATTCCTCCTGCGCTGTGCGGAGGATCTTCGCACATTCCTGTTCCGTTTCCTTCCGCCGCTGCCGTGCCGCGTCCTCCGCCGCGCGCACACGCTGCATTGCTTCCATCAGCATGATCAATCTCGCCCCGCTTTCTGTTCGTTATTCTTTTCCCAAATCTTCCAAACTATACGGCGTTTCAGCGCAAAAAAGCATTCCCGGCGCTTTTGCGCCAGGAATGCTTCGATCCAGATCTCTGATGCAGCATCTGCAAAATATAAAAAAAACGCGCGGCCTTAACAGGCCGCGCATACGTAATGTTTTCTTATTTCAGGGTACGATCACATAGCTGCCGCCGGAGATCGGCTGTGCCGTCTCCGCTACAAAAAACCGGGTGCCATCCACATCGGTACGCAGCGCAGAGACCGCCGCGCGAGCACTGTCCGCCGCCGTTTGGTCTGCCGCGTCCATATAAATTCGGTCCACCCGTTGAGCGATGGAACTCAAATCCCAACCGGCCGCACCATTCACAGTATTTTCCAACAGCTGCGAAGGCAACGCAATGGAAAGGGTAACCTCATCGCCCACAGCGGTTTTTACCGCATCCAGAAAAGCATTGATCGCCGCAATGCGGCTCTCATCGCTGTCTTGCCCGGGCTCATATACAATGCGCTCCGTCCGGCCGTAATCCGGAAACTGCACATCATCCAGAACGATTTCCTCGAAGCCAAGATCTGCGCATTCCTTCACCACAGCCGTCAAATACTCCGTAGCATCCGAGGCATAGGGGCTGAGCCAGGCGTTGCCTTCCGGATCCTTCCATGTGCTGCCGCTGACGCTCATCAGTGCCATCGCCGTATCCGCACCGGCCTGCTGGGTATCGGCAAAGCAGGAGATCCGTGCGACGGCATGTTTACCCGCAATTTTTTCGCGTACCATGTTCGCTGCGGCCTCCTCTGTGTTGCCGAACAGCAGCGTGCCGTTGGCCGCTTTCATGGCCAAAACCGGGCTTTCTCCGTTCAGAAGCGCGGAAAATGTCTCCTCCGGCAGCGCAGCCGCATCCAATGTCCGGCCATGCAGTTCCCGCACTTCCGGTTCCTTCTCGTCGATCACCAAATCTTCTTCCGGCAGCGGCTGGGCAGACTCCGGCGCGGGTCCGTTTTCGTCACCAGGCAAACGCAAATGAATTCCGTCGGCATCAAACACCTGGTATTTCTGCAGAACCAAAAAAGCACACGCACCGATAAGAATTAAAATCAGCACTGCCATCAGCGCCTTTTTCCACCGCGGCATACGGCCCCGATAGGTCTGGTAGCCTTTTGTCGCCATAGCTCCCACCCTCCAATCAGCACTGTTTCACATCCGGACGCTCAGGGTTCGATCGCATCCATCTCCGCCACACGGCGCGCGTGGCGGCCGCCCTCAAACGGCGTGGTCAGAAACACTTCCACACACCGCTCAGCCAGATTGAAACCCGTAATTCCAGCGCCCAGCGCCAGCATATTTGCATCATTGTGCCGGCGGCACATTTCCGCGCACAGGCTGTCGCATACATGGGCACAGCGAATACCCTTTACTTTATTGGCCGCAATGGAAATGCCAATACCGGTGGTACAGACGACAATGCCGCGCTCACATTCACCCGAAGCCACCGCCCGGGCCGCCGCCTCGCCAAACACCGGATAATCGCAGCTCTCTTTGCTGTATGTTCCGCAGTCTTTTACTTCATAACCTTTTTCCTTTAAAAATGCAACCAGGTGCTCTTTGAGTTCATATCCACCGTGATCGCAGCCAATGGCAATTTTCATGATTTTATCCTCCCGGATCAAAGTTTGTGGTAAACCGGCACAAGGCGGTCGAACGTGGCGAAGTAATCAAACCCGCACGCGCGCAGCAACGCCTGCCGGTCGGTAATGGCGCAGCCTACATACTCCGGCGTATGGGCATCACTGCCCAGCGTGATGATCTCACCGCCCAAATCCCGGTACAGCCGCAGGATCGGCTCGTCTGGCAAAGGCGTGTGGCCCCGATTGGTATTCAGCTCGATGCCGCGGCCAGCAGGGATAATACATTTGAAAATCTCTGCGACCTGCTCTTCAAACCCCTTAAAGGTCATATGCATACCCAGATTTTCGTTGAAATAGCGCAGCGGCAGCGTCAAATGGCCCAGCACGCTGAACCGCCCCCACCGGGCCAGAGCCAGCATTTCATCCAGGTATTCACCGATGGCACGGCGGGCAAAAACTTCGTCTGCTTCTTCGACGGTGCAGAAATCCCTGCGCCCGTATTCCCAAGACAAATTATGAAGCGATGCGATGATAAAGTCAAGGGGGGGCGCGTCATCCAGAAAACGGTTCGCCCGGGAAACATCCTCTGTGGCCTGTCCCAGCTCCACACCCAACTGAATTTTGATCCGGCTGCCAAGGGCCGCGCGTGCTGCGGCAAACTGTTCCACCGCAGCACGCCAGGAGTGCTCGCGCACCTGGTCGCCCAGCCATGTAACCACATCCAGATGATCCGTCAGGCAAATTTCATGCAGCCCGGCAGACAGCGCCGCGGCAGCCATTTCCGTCATGGTATTGTGCCCGTCGTCGCTGCAGGTTGAATGGGTGTGATAATCTGCAAGATACATACTCCGTCCCCCTCTTCGCAGGCCGCTGATCCGTTTATTTTCTGCGCTTTTTCCCGAAAAATCCCTTACGCTCTTCGCCGTAATTGGTCTCGCCCAGGGGTTTGCCAAATTTTTTAAGCGCTGCGC
>ERZ856578.5155-NODE-5155-length-16313-cov-4.347068_pt1 | contig 16313 bp, 20 predicted proteins | sample MGYA00514384_ERZ856578 | MGnify/ENA primary metagenome ERZ856578 (study PRJEB29103, sample SAMN06111958) | human gut metagenome | biome: human gut; feature: ankylosing spondylitis patient; material: healthy_person | host: Homo sapiens | place: China:Hangzhou...
TAAGGCTCAGGGATATATAACAGCCAAGTAATGATTGTACCGTTGCGAGGGCCTAGCCTTTCCGTAATTCCAACCCAGCCTCCCCGGCCACCCACAATGGCGTTTCTCGCCATTGCCCGAGGGTGCCCGTCCGTGTGGTGCCGGTTAACCGCCCCCACAAACGACCTCAGTCTCGATACGGGGAGCCCGGGCGCTCCCCGGCAAGGCTGTAGCCCTCCCACATGGCGTACAGCCGCCCCATCTGTTCGGGCGGAGATCCCTCTCCTCCTCGCAGCATCCGGGCAATGAGACGAATCCTTGCCCAGTGTTCCAAGGTCTCCATCCGCGCATGGGCGGCCAGCACATCCGACCCCACCGTCAGTGCCCCTTGGTTGGCGAGCAGAAATGCGTCATACCCCTGCAGATACGGCCGCACGGTTTCCGGTGCCTCCTCGGTCAATGGTATGGCGCAGGGGATGAGCACCGCTTCGATCTTGCCGGGGAGATCCAGGGGCTGATGGGCCACGGCGAATCCCGTGGCCGCCGGGGGATGGGCGTGTACCACCCCGCCGACATCCTTCCGTTCCCGGTAACAGACGAGATGCAGCCAGATCTCTGAAGAGGGGCGAAGTTCCTCCGGGCCCCGCAGGATCTCCCCGTCCGGCCCCACGGTCAGCAGCCCATCCGGGGTGATGTCGTTCTTGCTGTTGCCTGAGGGGGTCACCAGATACATCCCATCCCCGAGTTTGGCGGAAACGGTCCCGTCGTTTGCTGCGGCAAAGCCCTGCTGCCACAAACGGCGGCAAACCTCACAGATCTGCTCACGCAGCCGCCTATCATCCATTGCATATTCCCCTTTCTTTGGGCCGGTCCTGCTCTTTCAGTATACGCCAACCGGTGGGGAATTGGACACTGCTCAACACCGCCCGGCACGGTCCTTTTTCGGAAAACGCGGTGTAAGGGCGGTATCGGGCAGGCACGTCCCAAAATTGATAAAGGCGCGGCAAATACAGTGTATTTGCCGCGCCTTCTCTGCCTTATTTGCGCTTTCGGGGAGGATGCCTCTCGCTGGAACGTCCCAGGATATAGTCGGTGGTGGTATCGTAGAAATCCGCCAGCGCGATCAGCACCTGGGTGGGTATGTCCCGCTGCCCGAGCTCGTAATTGCTATATACCTGTTGTGAGCAGTGCAGGATTTCACTGAGCTGTTTTTGCGTGAGGTCCTGGTCTTCCCGTAAGTCGCGAATCCTTTGGTACATCCCCAACACCTCGGTTCCCCTTTAGTATAGGGTAGGCCCTTTTATAGTCTTGACAGCTACCGCAAATTGCAGTAAGATGAACCTGTATACGGTAAGAAAAACGTGACGGATAAAGGGGGCGGGGACATGAAGGATACACAACCGGGAGAGAATCCGGGATCGGAACGGCGCGCCTTTGGCGCCGCCCTGTGGGAGGAATTCCCTGTAGGGGCTCTGCCGTCCGGCCTGGTTTTTTTATCCGCCGCTCTGCTCCGCTTCTTCGACAACATGGCCGCAGGGCACATGCCTGCCGCTGCCGCCTGCCTCGCAGCCGCTGTTTCAGCGGTCGTCCTGCTTCTCCTGCTCCTTTATCCGCCGGCACGGCGGTGGGGCCTCGCCGCTGCGCTCCTGCTTTTTTACGCCGGCTTTTTGGGTTTCTGCCTGGGGGAAGCCCGGGCGCATGCTACCACGTATCTCTATTACAGTATGCTCGTCGGAACGGTTTGTATACCGTTTCCCTCTCCCTATTGGTTGCTGCCCGTGCCACTGTGTATGGCGGTGCTGGTATGGCAGGGTGGTGGGTCGGCCTCTCCTGTTCTGCTCCTGACGGCCACCGTCGCGGCTTTGTCCGGCGCATACCTGCATCACCGGCGGGGCAAAGCCTTTTTTCTCTCCCGTTTGCGGCTCGAACGGCTCAGCGAACGGGATGAGCTCACCGGACTCTATAACCGGCGGGGGCTGGGCAAACAGGCGGAACAGCTCTGGAAGGCCTGCCGGGAAATGGGCTGCCCCGCACATGTCCTGATGGTGGATATCGACGATTTCAAGAGCTACAACGATACCTATGGTCATATTCAAGGGGATGAATGCCTCCGGGCAATCGCCCGAACCATCTATGCTGAGGACAAGTCCCTGCGTCCCGGACGGCAAATCGTGGCGCGGTATGGCGGGGAGGAGTTCCTCGTGGTATCCACCAACCCGGATTTTGCCGTCTATGCCGAAAAGCTTGTGTGCGTCATCCGCTCTCTCACCTTTCCCTGCGCGGACGGGGAAACCTCCTTTGTGACTATCAGCGCCGGGCTGTACAGCGGGAGTCCCGGGTTGGACGGCGGGATCGAGGCCTTTATCGAAAAGGCGGACGAGGCGCTGTATCTGGCAAAAAAGCAGGGCAAAAACCAGTTGGCCGTTTACGCATCCGGTACCGATGGCCGGTTACAGACCCAAACGGGAGCAGCCCCTTTCTGAAGGGCTGCTCCCGTTTTTACATCCGCGCCGATCGTTCCAAAAGGAAGGCGGCGCAGGATGGATATGGACATTTCGTATCGGTTGGTATATACTATAAAAACCATTGTTCCTGGTTTGCTTTTCAGATAGAAAGGAGCCAGACGCCATGCCGCCGCGTGTGCAAAATCGAAAAGAACCCGCTTGGTCGACCGTCGTGCTGCTGCTGATCTTTTTTTGGCCGGTCGGCCTCTATTTGCTGTACCGGAAGCTTTCCATCCCTCCCATCAGCCGTCAAGGCGGCGTGGCTCTCCTGATCGTCGGCACAGTGTTCGCCGCTTTCGGGGTGCTGGATATCATCAAACGCACCACCGGTTGGCCGCCGTCCTTGGGAGAAACCGACTTTTTCTTCAGCTCGGTGTTTTACACCGGCGTCTCGGTGGGGATTGGGCTGATCTGTCTTTTGGCCGGCAGCATGCTGCTGCACAAACGGCGGGTATATCAGCGGTATGCCCCCTTCCTCCTGGGGCATGTGACCACCTCTTTGGATGCGGTCGCACAGGCCTTGTCCCGCGATTACCTGCGGGTTTGCCGGGAACTGCAATACCTGATCAACGCCGGCTGCCTGAGCAGCGCCTATCTCGATTACACCCACCGACTCTTTGTTTTCAGCCGTCAGTGGCTCCCATCACCGCCTCCTCCGCCGTCCGGCTCGGGCAAAGGGCTCCCAGTAGGCACCCCGGAGGATCCCGACGCCGCACAGCTTCTGGACCGGATCCGGGCACTCAACGAGACCATCCGTGATCCGCAGCTTTCCAACCGGATTTATCAGATCGAGGGGCTGTGCGAAAAGATCTTTCAGGTGGTGGAATCCCAGCCCGAGAAACAGCCGCAGATCCGCTCCTTTATGCAGTACTACCTCCCGGCTACACTGCGTCTGCTGGACACCTATTCCGCCCTCGAAGCCCAGCGGGTGCGCGGCGAAACCATCGACGAGGCGATGCGCGGCGTGGAGGAGATGGCAGGCACGCTCGCCGAAGCGTTCAAGAAACAGCTTGACCGGCTCTTCACGGGGGAGGCATTGGACGTTTCCGCGGAAATCCGGGTGCTGGAAACAATGCTCCGCCGCGACGGGCTGATGGGAGACGATCCTTTCTCCGCCCCACCTGACACCAAGGATCTATAAATAAAGGGGGCCGGGTTTTCACAATGAAACCCGGACCCCCTTTCATTTTTTACGTCTGGTTTCCGATATTCCGGGATTTCTCAACGCCGTCTCGGGAGCCGATCCTTTCTTAAGCAACGGGACAGCCAACATTCGTAGGGGGGTGCTTATTTCCGGGCCTTGACATCGGCGAAAAAAAGGCATCTAAAAATTTTGCCGGTGTGTATCGCAAGGCTGTTATAAACATGCCAGAAACCTGAACACAAACAGAAATGTATGACTTTGGCGCCAACGCTTTTCGCGCATAGGCGCAGGATATTGAAAATGGCTTTGATAAAAGGTAAAACGCCGGGGGAAGTTGATTTGTGGGAACTCCACACGAGTTTTGTCTGCGATTTCGAAATGATCGCCGCAACAGTGGAACGCTTTTTATCAAAGGCGCTGGAGTTGAATTCCGATTTCAGCTTTATTTCGCAAATCATCCCCATTTTCAGCTCATGGAAAAAGAAACTTTTATCTTGCATTTTAGGGACCGATATGCTATACTATCCAAACGGATGAACCGAGTAATTGGAAACGGAGGCGTAATCCCGCCTGTATGTTCCCAAAACATCGGCTTCAAGTCGTTTTTCGGGGTGTAGCTCAGTTTGGTAGAGCGCTTGGTTCGGGACCAAGAGGCCGTGTGTTCAAGTCACATCACTCCGACCAGTAAAAACGCCCGGAAACCGTGTATTCATGCGGTTTCGGGGCGTTTTCTTTTTCTGTGGGATTGGATGGGTTTCGACCACGACCCATGCCGTGACCCATACGGGGATTAGTCGGGTGTTTTTGGGTGTTTGTGCCGATGGGCTTTTTTACCGTGGGGCGTTTCTCTACTCATCGGCTGCGCCTCGACACGGGCGCACAAACGCCTCATTTTGGCGTTCCGTGGCTTTTGGCGGGCATTTCTCCACGCCACCCTTCGGGTCCGTTATTGGTCGGAAACCGGGGGTGCTTTTCCTCCCGGAAAAAATGACTTGACTTTTCGCCGTTTCGGAGTTTTACTACACACGGCGGGGATTTCCCCGGCATAAATAAAGCGCCACGGCAGGCGTGGATGTGCAACCATCCTCGCCCTGCGCAAAGGTGATCTGACCACCCTGCACAACCGGAAATCCGGCACCGCGACAATGCTAGTATAGCGTATTTGTCGCGGGGAAACAAGTATAGTTTTCGAAACGATAGTGGAGAATACTATTCCTTTCAGCGCGTGCAAGGGTAAACGGATGGCTTAGGCCGTCCAGCCTTTGCATGCGTTTTTCTATTTCGGGGAATTCCCGACCACAGCGCTTGAAAGCGCGGAAGGGTCGGGATAGCGTGAACAGATTCAAGGATGCCAAAGAAATGCTTGGGGAGGTGAACGGGAAAGAACTGGGCATCGCTTTTGTGGAGTTGATTGAACTGGCGAGAGCAATTCGCGGGAAACTGGGCTGTCGGAAATATCTGCTGGACCAGTATCTTCTTCGTCTGCTGGAGATGGCTAACTCCTTCTCATATTTGGATTTGTCGGACGATGGCGAAGAGGCGGGCGGGCAGCTTCGCAAACTCTGCCGTCAGGCAGTTCGCGGAGAGGATGCGGTTGGTGAAACCCGAATCGGCAGTACGGTTCAGGCCTATGTAGCGACTCATCCATATCCCTTTCTTGAAAACTACACCAAAATCGAATTGTACATGGCCGATCTTGCGGATTTGTATTTCGAGTACGCGGTGGAACGGTATGCTGAGGAACAGGAAAGCCGACTGCTGGGCGGATGCGATCCTCTCCGGGCCAACGAGTTGTATAACATGATTGTACAGCTCGTTGGCGGAGAAACGGAAATGGAACAGCTCAACGTCTTGTTTGCACAGCGGTTCCTGCTGGTAAAGCCAATGGCACTTTTCACGCAGGCGTATGTTCAGGACTTCGTCTGTGCGCTGACCTACCGGGACATGCAGACCGACCACACCGTCCTGCAGATCCTGCTGGATCGCGTGGAGGAGTAGGCTGTGCCATATCAATTTGAGCCGCGCAATTTGGAACGGGAGATTGCGCTCACACTGCCGGAACAGCTTCGCTTTCTCCGAAAGTACAACGCGGTGAAGCAAAAAGAGGTGGCAACGGCTCTGCGGATCGAGCGTTCCACCTATGCGTATTATGAGACGGGCGCAACGCAGCCGTCCTTAACGATGGTGATGAGGATGGCCCTGCTCTATGACGTGACGACCGATTTCCTGCTGGGGATACCGCAGAAAGAAAAACAACCTACGCCCTTTGAGCATGAAATACTGTTGCTGGTAAGCAAGCATTTTTCAAACGGAGGTGAAAACAGTGAAACCCGATCCCGTGTTTGAAGGCATGCTGGTGCTAGATATCTGCGTGGAAGACGAAAAGATTCAGGAGGCCATTTGGCTGCAAGACGGTAGGGAGCCGCAAGCCCTTGCGATTTTTCATCACCTTGGCATGCATGTGGATACCGTGCTGATCGGCCCGCTGACGTATGATTGTATTGATGTCCGGTTCTATAACTATCCGTATCGGATTGAATTCTACGACTGCAACGTGGAGCGGATTAAGGTTATAAACCACCTGAAGCATACTCTTTTCGTGAGGGGATTGACCGAGCCGGTGGATCTGGAGCCTTATGAATCGGTCACGCTGAAAGGCAACCTTATCTGGTAACAGGCCAAGGGAAGGAGCGTCACGAAGACGCTCCTCCCCTTGGTGTCTGGAGCCCTAGAGTGCTTGCTGCAGGAATCCTCCCACCTTTTTGGCGGCGTCCTCCTGCATCTGTGCCGTTACGTGGGCGTAGGTGTCGAGGGTGAATCCGGCACTGTAGTGGCCGAGGATGCCGGACAGGGTCTTGACGTCCACGCCATTCTGTAGGGCGAGGGTTGCAAATGTGTGCCGCAGATCGTGAAACCGCATCTCGTCCAGTCCCGCCCGTTGCAGCACCCGCTTGAGCATTTTTCTCGCACAATCCGGCTCCATGATACCGCCGGTCGGGGAGGGGAAGACATATTCGCTCTCTATGGTCTGCCCCGCCTTGTACTGTTTAAGGATTTCGACGGTTTCGCTTGGGAGTAATATCTTTCGGTAGACGTTGTGCGTCTTGAGCGCTGTCTCCTGAATCATGCCGTTCACTCGCTGAATCTGCCGTTTGACCTCCAGCGTCCGACTCTCGAAGTTGATGTCGCTCCACTTGAGGCCCAGCAGCTCGCCGCGCCGCAGGCCGGTGGACAAGTCGAGATAGTAGAGTTCAAACACGCCAGTTTCCTTGGCTTCCCGGAAGAAGTCCGCCAGCTTTGCCGGCGGCAGCACCTTCATCTCCGTGCGTTCTTTTTTGGGGAGGCGGCATCCTTTGGTGGGATTGACCGCCAGCAGCCGCTCCATGATCGCCTTCTCGCAGGCGGAATGGATCACCGTGTGGATGTTCCGCACCGTCTTGCCGCTGAGTCCCTTGGGCTGGTCTTTTGCCTCCGGCCTGTCGAACCGCCCTTCCGTGAGGAGCCGGTTATACAGCTTCTGGATTTGGAGAGTGGTCAGTTTGTTCAGCTTTGTTTCCCCGATATACGGCTTGATGTGGAGCCGGATCAACGTCTCGTAGTTGTTGTAGGTGGTGGCCCGCATCACCGGCTTGGCGTAATGCTACAGCCAGGTGTCCAGCCACTCGCCGGTGGTCATCTGGTCAGAAACCACCACGTCGATCTGCTTTAATTCTTCGAGGGCGGTACTTAGCTTTTCCTTGACTTCGGACTGTGTCCTACCAAGGACGTTCTTGAAAATCTGCTTGCCTGTTTCGGGATCGTAACCGGCGGTGTACCGCCCTTCCCAGCGTCCGTCCTTGCGCTTGCGGATATTCCCTTCCCCGTTGGCTCTGCGTTTCGCCATTTTCATCGCCTCCTTGGCAACGACACACACTACCACAGAGTTTCTCGGAAGTCCAGCTAAAATGGGATAAAAATTTGGCCGGCTTTGTTGGTTTTGGCTTGAAACATTACCATGCCTTTGTGGACTGTAAACCTCTCAGAGAGATTCCGTATCCTTCCGTTTGAAGTAACTGTCCAATCGGACCTTTCCTCTCGTCTGTCGCACATTGTTGACCGCCTCGCGCCGGAAAGCGGTCAATGTTTCCGGTTCAAATTTGCCGCTTTCGGCCATCATCCGCATGATGATTTCCAGCTCAACCACGTAACGGAAGAGCCCTTTGGAGATTTGAATGGTCTGCTTCTCCAGGACGGTGTTAATGGCAGAAGCCAGCTTTTCACAGAAAATATCGTCATTTTCCTGCAGCTTCAGCGCGGCGATATAATGCCGGATGGCCGCTGTAACAAAATCATTTCTGGAACAGCAGCCGGCCTCTGCCTGATAACGGTCTGCTTGTTTCACCAATTCCCGATCCATATAAATGCTGATTCTTTGTTTGTCCGCTGAATCCATAAAAACCTTATTTCCGGAGCGACACCAACGTGCAACCCCCAGTTTTTTACAACAAAATGGCCAGTTTTCGCCTTTCCCCATATTTTACGGCACCGAACCTGACACCAACGGCATTCTCACGGCACCGAATCGACCCACACTTTTCGCCGAGGGGAAAAGCGCCAGGAATCCCGCAACGCTGCGGTCTTCGGCCGGCTCTGCCGGACGATGTGGTCCGCAAAGGGGGCGTACTAACCCCCTTTGCTTTCTCCTGCTTCATTTTCGATTGGTCAGAACGGGCGGATTTCGACCTGAATCGCCTCTCGAAACGGGTGGCCGTGCGTTGGTGGCGCTGTCGTAAACCCGTGTGTTGATCCGCAGGTGGGTCGTTATCCTTTTCGATCTCTTTCGGTCTGTTCCCATTGGCAGACGTGCCGTTCTCCCGTACCCTGTTTGCGTTGCCATTCCTGTGTTTCTTCTGCGGTGCGAACCGGGGCCGTGGAGACCTGATCCTCTAAGGGTGGGTTTCTTCATCATGGTGTGCCATCTGCGTCTTCAAGGCATGATGTGCTTCGTAAAACAGACGCTTGTTTTGCAGTGTTCATCGGTGGTTCTGATGATTGCGCTTTTGCCTTAATACGGTCGTTTGTCCGGTGGGGGAGTATATTAACCGCCCCTCCGTTTTGGTGGCCAAAAATGTGCGAATGCGCGCGGAATCAGCTTCTCTGTTCCTCTTGGGTGGGGAAGTACTTTCCTTGTTGCTGTTAGTTTTGTTATTCTATATCCAGTGCCATCAGATGACCGCCTTGGTATCCTCAGTTGACCAGTACTCAATGGCGGACAGGTCGTTGATCTGGTATTCGTTGTTGGAGGTGCGAACCTGGCCATATATGTTCCGACTAGTGGTACGGCTCTTTTCGATCAACCGTTTTTTCTGAAGTGCCTCAATGGTACGAATGGCGGTGTTCCGCGAGATGCAACAAGCTTTGGCGATGGTCTGGTAGCTCGGCCAGCAGACTTCTTTCTGTCCAGTGCAGGAGACCAGATAGCTGTAGACGGTGAACTGGACGGGCGTCAGCCTGAACTGAAAAATACGGTGAGGCATTCGGTAATATCCGCCCCTACTCGTCATGCTTGTCCGCCACCTTTCTGTTGACCCATTCAATGAATTGATCTTTCGGTATCACAATGCGGGTGCCGATCCGTAAAGAGGGGAAGTCCTTACTCCGTGCCAGTTCATAGGCTGCCGCGCGGGAGATTCCCAGTACGGATGCTATCTCTGGAACGGATAGCATAAGTGGTAGCTGCTCATAGGTTGTGTACTTGCTTGTCATTGGCATCATCCTTCCGAATATGCTTGGACAACAAAAAAGCCCAACACATGAAAACCTCCTGTTGCTTGGAGGTTTCAATATGTAAGGCATAGAGTCAACTTATATTTGAGTATTCAGTTGTATGGAAACGAGTATATTTTACCATTCCAATTTCAGTTTGTCAACGAGTCTCTTTAAGCCTTATGGATTCCCTGAAAATCTTTTCCACATAATCCGTGACTCCATTGGCGGCGTGGATCGTGGCGATCATCAATTCATCCATACCCACGTTGTTAAGGTTATATCCGGCGTGGCGGATTAATTCAAAACAAATTATCATGCAAATATAATTAAAGCTTTGATATTGCGATTTTGTCAGAGAAAGAGTATACTTATTTAAGATAAAAATCAGTTGCAGTTTCATGTAACACAATAAGCAACAATACCTGCTAGGAGTGATTAAATTGCCTCATTATCGAGATCCAGTACATGGTTTTATTGAGGTTAGTCCTGCAGAACAAAAAATTGTTGATTCCGCTCCCTTTCAGAGATTGCGGAACATTCACCAACTAGCCACAACATATCTTGTTTATCACGGAGCGGAGCATACCCGTTTTGGGCATTCACTTGGTGTTATGCATTTGGTTACGAGAACATTTGATGCAGTCACTGCCAAAAACAGCAATTTATTTCGAGAAGACTCAAAAGAAAATGCTGCTGTTACAGCATGGTACCGCCAAATCTTAAGACTAATAGCGTTAACCCATGACTTAGGACATGCCCCATTTTCTCATGCGTCAGAACAATTGTTTGAGAACAAACGAGAACATGAGGATTACACAAAAGATATTATTGAGAAGACAGAAATTGCAGAATATATAAATGAAATAGGAATTGAGTTTCAAAAGCAGTATGGAGAGCAGTATTATATTACTCCTCAGTTACTTTGGATGATCTACGGAGAAAAAGCTCAGGAACATCTTTTGGATGATGCATACATTTGGCCGGACTTTATGTTTTTAAAGAGTTTTATGGACGGTGAAATGGATTGTGACAAAATGGACTATCTATTAAGGGACTCCAAGTATTGTGGCGTAAGTTATGGGATATACGACCTTGACCGCTTTATTTCCACAATTACCGTCTATAAAAATCCGAAAGAAAAAATCATGCAATTGGCAATAAGCAGTGGGGGAATACAGGCATTAGAGGAATTTGTTTTAGCACGGTATTTTATGTTTATCCAAGTTTACTTTCATAAAACCCGCAGATATTTAGACCGTTTATTAGTTCAGAGCATATCTGAGATTCTTCCGGGAGGTAAATATCCGTTAGATTTAAACGCATATTTAAAGTTAGATGATGTTGAAGTATTGCATTTAATTAAAAAATCTGATACAACATATTGTAAACAATACTGTAAACGGGAGCTCATGACTTGCGTACGTGAGACGTCAGCTCACGCAAATAAGAGTGAACGGCAATTATTTAAAGTGATTTGTCATGCAGTGCAAAATAATATTCCGAGTGATTTAGCATTTGTTGACGAAGTTGATAAAGCTGCACATAAACTTCAACCGCTGTTGCTTGCTCATGAAGATGATAGTGGTAAAGAAATTAAAATTATTGATAAACATTCTGGTGTTGCACGAAATATTATGGAAGACTCTTTGATTTTGGAAGGTATTGTTAAACCAATTAGTATCTGCCGCCTATATGTTAACAAATCTGAATTGGATAGGGCCAGAGAAATAATCAAAAACACTTGTGATGAATAGCGAAAGGAGCATTGGAAGAATGAATAGGCACGAAACAGTCGTAAGCGTAGTAAATGAGTTAATGGAAGTATCTAAAAAAGCTCCTTGTAAAAAAACCCTTCAAAAGATAGTTTATTTGATAGAGGAAGCAGGTGGCCCGAAAAAATTCGACTATACTATTCATTTTTATGGTCCGTATAGTGCTGATTTGGATTTTGAAATACAGAAGTTAACAGAAGTTGGTTATTTATTTATTAATTACACTGATTCCGGACATTTAATCGAACCAACCGAAGAGGCCAAAGCTCACGGCATATCAAAACTTCCAGCCGAAGAAAAACAAATCGTAAATCTTTTTGGAAAAGAATCTCCCTCGTCGCTTGAGTTATTAGCAACTACGCTTTTTGTTCAAAGAGAAACTAAAGCCACAGATTACGGTAGTATTTTGCCGGGAGTAAAAAAAATAAAAGGTTCAAAATATTCTGATTCTCAAATACAAACGGCAGTGAAAAAATTACACGAGCAACGGTATTTTTAGTATCAGCCACCGTTTCTGACCCATACGCTGACCCATAACCGGAAATCAGCGGGTGGATGGGGTGGACTATTCAGCAAGTCAAACCGCTATTTTCCGTCCCATGCAGCACCCATTGGACTGGAAATCACGCCTTTTCCGCTCCCACGGCATTTCGGGACCAAGAGGCCGTGTGTTCAAGTCACATCACTCCGACCACCTGTGAACCCGCATGAACACTGCGTTTGTGCGGGTTCTTTTCATGCCTTGAAACGGTGTTTAAACTGTGTTTTGGTGTTTATTTGGTCGTTGCCGCTGCGAAAACATACCAAAAGATACCTCCAAAAACGAGAGCGGGCGGCATGTGTACACCTATCACATACCCGTTCCCGGATTTCTGTCCGAGGAAGAAACAGACTCCCTTTCCTGTACCCTGGCAATCTCTTCGACACTGGCATAGCTGGCCGCTTGCCGGAAGCCATGGGCGGTTGGTAATAAAGGCAATAGTTTATAACCGAACGGGTAATGAATATAAAGTTGGTTGTTTTTCATATGTTATCGCCTTTTTCCATATGTGTTTTTTATGTGGCGTATTCGTCCACTTTAATATGGGTTCATGTGCTTCCAAAAGCCCGAAATATTCTCTTGTAATCCACGGGGACGCATGGTATCCTAGTGAATAAGGTAAAAGGCATGGCCATAGACATACTGAAACAGACTGCAAAGATGCTCAACGAAAAAACACGGAAGATGGAGATCAAAATCCGGAACGACGTAACCGAACACCTTGACGCCTTATTCGATGGATACAACCTTTGCCAGAAATAAAATTTATCGTGTAACGATTGCGATCATTGTTCATTAAAGGTCAAATGGAAAACGCTTTTAAAACGCACTCTTCGAAAAGTATGGAGAAAGACTTTACGGTTTTTTAAGAATAACTTGTCAGATTCCATAAAGGGGTGATCACAATGATGAAAGGGTTACTTTTTTTCATTAAATTCAGCTGGAAAGAAAGGAAATCCTACATCATTCTGAATGCCGTTAGTCAATTACTAATCGGAATTTTACCTATTGCGATCATCGCCATTCCGAAATATATAATCGATGAATTAATGGAGCAACAGCGCATGGAGACGATGATCCTCTATGTGGTGCTCCTTCTAGCAGCTATCTTTATCAACAGCTGGGGTATATCGCATGTCAATCTGCTGATTTTTAATCAGAGATGCTATTTGTCTGCTAGATTCTCGAAGTTAGTTTATGCACGAAAAACTGGCGAATACGGATTTTTGCAATTTGGAAAAGCCGGATTATTTTGAAATAAGAGAGAAAGCCAATAAATTTTTATATGGGGATTGGCACGGCTTTTCATATGTTCTGGAGAGTGCTTTTGCAATCGTCGGTAAAGTTTTCACATTGATAGGAATCATCGCCATCATATCCACCATGAATATTTTGATCGTTTCTATCTTTTTGCTCATGGTACTCGCCAGTGCATTTATCGATTCCAAAGCCAAGAAAAAAAGTCACAAGCTCTCCATGGAAGCCGTAAAGGTCGAGCGAAGATGGAACTATTTTACCCGGATTCTAGAAGATGTTTCCTATTCTAAAGAAATCCGGATGAACAATATGAGCCATTAGCTGATTGACGCTGAAATGGATTATTCAAATAAAGCGATCGCGTTTTATAAAAAAAGGAATGTGTGCTTTTCTTTATCGAGTTTGTTTAACTCCGTTTCAGGCCTGATTCAAAATGCAATTACATACGCCTATCTGATTTACCGGGTCCTGGAAAGCACGATAACCATCGGCGAATTCACCATGTATCTGAATGCAGTGTCCACTTTTTCCAACGCTGTCCGCGATGTTTTATCCAGCTTGGTTGATATAAAAATATATGGACTGTATTACGAGGCGCTCGATACATATGTGAATATACCAGAGATCCTTAGAAACAACAAAAGACTTCCTTTGCCTGTTGCTAAAGAGAAGGAGTTTATCATTTCTTTTCGTAATGTTTGTTTTAAATATCCCGGACAGGATCATTATGCCATACAAAACTTGAACTTTGATATAAAATCAGGAACCAAACTATCGGTTGTCGGTGAAAATGGCGCGGGAAAAACGACTTTTGTGAAATTGCTTTGCCGTCTATATGACCCCACCGAAGGAGAGATCCTCTGCAACAATGTTAATATAAAGGATATTGACTATGATGCGTATATGGGCATGTTTTCGGCGGTATTTCAAGATTTTAAATTATTCGCGTTTTCTATAAAGGACAACATCGTATTGAATGACGAGAATACCATATCCCGTGAAACGGTTTCCAACCTTTTGCGTGAGGTCGGCTTAGACAAGAAAATACAGACATTGCCAAAGGGTATGGACACAAGCGTTTATAAAGAATTCGATGAAGATGGGTTTGAACCATCGGGAGGGGAAGGACAGAAGGTTGCGATTGCCCGGGCAATTGCCAGAAAGTCGGACATTGTGATCCTGGACGAACCGCTCTCGGCACTTGATCCGAAAGCGGAACATGAAATATTCCAACAGTTTGATGCCATGATCCGCGATAAGACGGCGATATATATATCGCATCGCCTATCTTCCAGCCGTTTATGCGATTATATCGCGGTTTTTCAGGCGGGCCATATCATAGAATACGGAACCCATGACGAGCTGATTTCCCTTGACGGTAAATATGCCGAATTATACAACTTACAAGCGCAATACTATGTGGATAAGAGAGTTGTGTAATATGCTCCTTATCCGCCCAAAGCCCTATCCATTTGATTTTCCAATTTCTGATGACCATGAAAAAGGCAAATGAGAACAGGCCAGCATCCGGAAAGGATGCCGGCCTTTCTGTATGGAGTAAGAATGGGCGCAGGTCTTGAAGAGTGGGTCCTATTTTCACAGAGGAGCAAGAAAAATCGAGTCTGTATGGGGGGCATTATTTCCTATCCATCTCTTCAGATTGCCATGCCAGAAGTGGCGGAGCCGTCTTCCTCTTGGGTAGATTCTTCCCTACAACCGGACAGTCGGGCGGCCCTCTTTCGTTTATAGAAAGGAAATGCCCACACTCCGCCCACCGCCGGCCAACCATAGTGGATCCCTGGCGATGTGCAGCAGAAGGACGACGACGGTTAAAGGGTCAGGAAGGCGCTTGCCTCCTTTGGCCACACCCGGCCGGCGGCAGATGGCTTCCATACCGGGACTCCCGTATCAACGACGGCGGTGCTTCCTGATAGTCCCGCCCCGTCCATCACGGTTCCTCATACAAGCCGATGACGCCGTCGACATTCTCCGCCACTAACGTATTCCCTTGATACAGGGAAAAAGGGGCGGCGTTATCTTGAGTATAATATAGTTGATTGTTAAAAAAACCATAGGTGCTGATGTTCTCTGCCCATAAAGCTGCCTGTTTTCCGTCAAATGAATGTATGTCGTACCGCTGTGGGGCATCCTTCCGACTGACGATCAGATAGGCCTGATCCCCCACTACACGAAGCGTCTCCAGATCCTGGATATTATCCAACGTGACCATGTCTGTACCATTGGTATAACACAGAAGGAACTCCCCCGTATGATCCGGAACCCGCTCATAATAAAAGACGCCGTCCCTATAGCTTTCTAAGACACGCTCGACATGGGGGCCCAGCGCGGTTTTTTCTTTTAAGGCTCCATTCTCAATGGCCAATCGGAAAAAATTGGCCTCTTGGTTACTCGAAGGCGTTGCGTTGTAGTAGTAGACCGCCCCGTCGGCCATGGTAAAATAAAGCTGGTTTTCCACGATTTTATCTGCGGATGTGCCCGGCTGGCGAATGCTCTCTATGACGATGGGTTCCCGGCCCTCTGCTTGCAGAATCCAGGCACCGCGGCTCGTATCTTTGATGATTTGAACGCCTGGAGAGAGCACAAGCGTGTCATACGCAGAACGGTTCTCATCCATGCTCTCTGGCATGTCTCCTACCTGTCGCTGGACAGGGTGTTGCTCCTTATCTTGTTCTATGAACACCACATACGCAAAGGCGGTTTTATCGTATTGCGGCAGGTCGTTTAAGGAGGCGGCTTCGGATAAAACAACGCATTCTCCGGTTTGAGTATCCAGCCGTTTCAGGCTCAAGCGGCTGATACTGTACTTGGCCTGCCAGCACTGGAGAAAAGTCTCACTTGCGCTTTGCGGAGATCCGGTTCCCTCGACCCCGCCATAGTAGAGAATCGTTTTCCCATCCTCCCCTAGGTAAAAGGATACGACATTTTCCGCCACCAGACGACTCTTTCCCTTTTCATAGGCGTACAGGTCGGTCCGAACCGCTTCCCGGTTTTGCTGGATATAGTACAGGGTGCCATCCACCCCAAAACGAAAGGGCGCCCGATTGCTCCAATTGCGTAAAAACACGGCCAGGTCCTCACATACGGCCTTGGTCTTCCCCTTGCTTGGCGTATCGACCGTGTACAGAGTGGTTTTATCCTCCAATGCGTTGTATCGGGGACAAAACGCCAGTTCTCTGCCGTTCGGCGAGAGCATATAAAGACCTTCGGCTCCGGGGAAATACTGTGAGGCGTTGCGGAAAGCGGGGCGCTCGACCTCCTCGGCGAGCAGATGGGGCTTGCCGCTTTCCCCCACCATGTACAGTCCGTCTCCCGAGAAATAGAATAGGGGGGCTGCCTCTCCCGCCGTG
>ERZ856578.5159-NODE-5159-length-16303-cov-43.478861_pt1 | contig 16303 bp, 7 predicted proteins | sample MGYA00514384_ERZ856578 | MGnify/ENA primary metagenome ERZ856578 (study PRJEB29103, sample SAMN06111958) | human gut metagenome | biome: human gut; feature: ankylosing spondylitis patient; material: healthy_person | host: Homo sapiens | place: China:Hangzhou...
GGATGCCGATGCGCCCCCGCCGGTTCTCCCCGCCCTGCAGGGAGCGGATGTAATCGTATTTCCATTTATACAGATTGGGAACGTCCTTCTGCTTGCCTTTGCCCAGCGGGCGCTCGCACCGGTTGCCCGAGATGAACCGCCGGTTGCCGCCGAAGGAGTTGATGGTCAGCTGGCAGTGGTTGCCGCACAGGCCGCACTGGCTGGATTTCGCCGTATGGACAAAATCCTTCAGCTCCTCCGGCGTGAGGACGCCGGAACGCTCCCCTTCCAGCCGGCCGGCCGCCGCCGCGTCCCGGGCGGCCAGGGCCGCGCCGTACGCGCCCATGATGCCCGCGATGGTGGGCCGCACGACCTCGGCGCCCAGCTCCAGCTCGAAGCTGCGCAGCACCGCGTCGTTGAGGAAGGTGCCGCCCTGCACCACGATGTGCTGCCCCAGCTCGGCCGGGTCGGCGGCGCGGATGACCTTGTAAATCGCGTTTTTGACGATGCTGATGGACAGGCCGGCGGAGATGTCGTCCACCCCCGCGCCCTCCTTCTGGGCCTGCTTGACCGAGGAGTTCATGAACACCGTGCAGCGAGAGCCGAGATCCACCGGCTTTTCCGCCCGCAGCCCCAGCTTCGAGAAGGTCGCGATGTCATAGCCCAGCGCCTTGGCAAAGGTCTCAATGAAGGAGCCGCATCCAGAGGAGCAGGCCTCGTTGAGCAGGATGCTGTCGATGGCGCCGCCCCGCACCTTGAAGCATTTCATGTCCTGCCCGCCGATGTCGATGATGAAATCCACCTGCGGGCTGAAATGCCGGGCCGCCCGGTAATGGGCCACCGTCTCCACCAGTCCCAGGTCGATGTGAAACGCGTTTTTCACCAGCTCCTCGCCGTAGCCGGTGGCCGCGCTGCCCCGGATGACCACCCGGTCGCCGAAGCGGCGGTAGATTTCCTTCAGCTGCTCCAGCACCACTTGGACGGGATTGCCCTGGTTGGAGGCGTAATAGGTGTACAGCAGCCCGCCGTCCGGGGAGACCAGCGCCACCTTGGTGGTGGTGGATCCGGCGTCCACGCCGAGATAGGCGTCCCCCGTGTAGCCGTCCGCGTCCATGGGGGGCGGGCAAGCCGCCGCGTGCCGGGCGGCAAAGGCCTCGTACTCCTCGTCGGAGGCGAAGAGGGGAGGCATGGTGTTGGTGGTGTTCTTCTGGGCCGAGGCGTCCTGGATGCGGGCCATCAGCTCCTCGAAGCGCACCGGCTCGGTGTTCTCCGCGTAGCAGGCCGCGCCCACCGCCACGAACACGTCGGCGTTGTCGGGGAACACGGCGTGCTCCTCGTCCAGCTTCAGGGTGTCCACAAACCGCTCCCGCAGGCCCTTCAGGAAGAAGAGCGGACCGCCCAGGAACAGCACCTTGCCCTTGATTTCCCGCCCCTGCGCCAGGCCGGCCACCGTCTGGTTGACCACCGCTTGGAAAATGCTGGCCGCGATGTCGGCCTTCTGCGCGCCCTGATTGAGCAGGGGCTGTATATCCGATTTGGCAAACACGCCGCAGCGGGATGCGATGGCATACAGCTTCTCATGCTGGAGGCTGAGCGCGTCCAGCTCGTCGGCGGTGATGTTCAGCAGGGTGGCCATCTGGTCGATGAAGGCCCCGGTGCCCCCGGCGCAGGAGCCGTTCATCCGCTCCTCCAGCCCGCCGGTCAGGAAAATGATTTTGGCGTCCTCGCCGCCCAGCTCCACCACCACGTCGGTGTCGGGGATGAAGCGCTCCACCGCCCCCGCGGTGGCAAAAACCTCCTGAACGAATTCGATGCCGGAGGCATTTGCCACCCCCAGGCCGGCGGAGCCGGTGATCGCCACCTGCACCTCCTGCCCGCCCAGGGTATCGGTCAGCCGCTCCAGCATCTCGGCGGTCTTCTCCCGCACCTTGGACATGTGGCGTTCGTAGGTTTTGAATATGGTCCGGTCGCTGTCGTCCAGCACCACCACCTTGACGGTGGTGGAGCCGATGTCGATTCCTATACGCAAAACATGTGCCTCCTGTTATGAAAGGCCGGCAGCCCGGCCAAAAAATCGAGAATCCCCCTCCGCCGAACCCCAGGCCCGGCGGACGATTCCCTTTATTATAGCATTTCGGACGAAAAAGAGCAAGGGAAAGCCGTCAGACAGACTCTTCCAATATACCTGGATTATTCCACGCCTGTATCCGGATAGAATTTCCGAGCTTTTGCCAAATTTCATTTAGAAAGATTGACAAATTAAAAATGTATGATATACTAATTAATATAATAAAGAGATATATGAAGGGGCCATTTTTCATGAAACGTATCATCAGTATCGTTTTTGCCGCTGTCTGCGCGGCCGTCCTGTTTACCGGCTGTTACCGGCCAGAGTCGGCAGCAGCGTCGTCTTTTTCTGTCATCAACAGCGCAACGGACGAAACCGCGGCCTCCTTCATAACGGACAGCACCACGGTGCCAAGCGAGACCGATGCCCCCCTTGTCGGCACCACCACCGTCGTTTCCCGAACCAAAAAGATTTCTGCCGCCACCACGGCCAAAAAGAAACCAGTCACCACAAAGCAGGCGGATAAGCCGACCACGCCGACGCGTCTGAAAAGGGCTGGCGGGCACTACATGGACGCCTATATTCTGATGGACACGGGCGATGTGTATCGCTGGGATTTTGACACATTGCAGAAGAACGCAGATGGACAGAAGATGGGCACGCTGTTAAAGCGGCACAGTGGCATGAAGGATTATCGGCTAGTGACCATGACCAATTGCCAGCCCATGGAAATGCTGCTGGACACAGCGGGAAATCTCTTCGTCTGCGGCCGGGTTCCCTCAAGAACGGAAACGGTGTCCCTGACTAGCAACGATTATAACGACTTTGCCCCCTCCCATACCCGAGAACAGGTATCGCCGCAAAAAATCGCCGAAGGGGTCAAATCCATTGTCGAAGGGGCTTATCTGACAAACAGCGGCGATGTGTACCTCTACGGTATCGCTTATGGCTCGAGTACCGGAAAAAGCTTTGCCCAGCCGCAGAAAATCATGAATGGTGTTGACTCTCTGTGTGGCAATCTCCATCGCCTCTTCGCCATTACTACCGCCGGTGATCTGCTGGCAATAGGAGATTTGGAGGGCGGCAATTGGGAAGCACCTCTGAAGTTGGCTTCCCAGGCGGCCTGTATAACCATAGTCGACGAAACCATCAGTTATGTCTCTCGCAGTGGAGACTTTTTTATTCTTGATAAACCGCAGGATGGCTCCACATCCTATCGACCGCGAAAAATCTCCGCACAGGTTAAGCAGGGGATCGCTTCTCGGAACAGCTATGTCTATTTGACCTTGAATAATACGCTCTATGCCTCCTTTTCCGGAGAGCCAGCCGTCAAAATCGCCACAAGAGTCAAAGATTTTACCCTTGCCGGCGCTCTTTTGTATCGCGATCAAGAAAATCATCTGTACGGCAGCGGTGTCAATATGAATTGTCTGCGCGGTATAGAGGGGGATCCCGGTCGGGAAAGCAGCAACCGTATCCTTTCGGGCACCCAGACATATAGTGTTACGGATCTCTGTGCCTATGCCATGGATGCAGAAGGAAACTGGTATACCTGGGGAGCCAACAGTATCGGCCTGCGAACGTCTGACGGCCACCTCCAATTGGATATTGCCACCCCCCTTCTATTGCCGGCTATTCAATAAGTGAAAGGAGGAAGCCGCCGTGCCTCACCTTGTCGCCTCCGTCCTGTGCGGCGTGGTGATGCTGGGGGTGCTCAACCCTCTGTATCTGGCCATCAAGCGCCGGCCCGGGCGCGGGATCGCCACCTTCGTCAAGGGGGCGTGCACCGGCCTCGGCCTCGCGCTGGCCCTTTGGGGCGCGCTGGCCGCGTCCTCCCCCTTCGGCTGGTGGATGGTGGCGGGGCTGGCCCTCTGCCTGCTGGGCGACGTGCTCATCGTGTTCAGCCTGGTGCCCGGTATGGCCGCCTTCCTGCTGGGGCACATCGGGTACATGATCGCCTTCTGCATGCTGGCCCCGCCCCGGTGGATAAGCCTGCCCGTTTTCGCGGTGCTGCTGGCCGTGGTGGCCCTGCTGTTCCGCTCCACCTTCCACGCCATGGGCAAGCTGACGCCCGCCTACGTGGCTTACGCCGCCGTCCTGCTGGCCATGCTATCCCTGGCGCTGGCGCTTCCCGCCGGCCTGGGCGCGCGCGGCTGGGTCGTGGCCCTGGGCGCCCTGCTGTTCACCCTATCGGATCTCACCCTGGCCCGTGGCCTGCTGGTGAAGGCCACGCCGCTGGGGGACGCGGTTTGCCTGACCTTATATTATGGGGCCCAGTTCACCCTGGCCTTGAGCGTGTTTTTTCCTTGGTAAGCACTGATGAAATCACACCTGGCGGCTTGGTGGGGAAATTTCCTTCACCAATCCATCCACTGGATTTCATCAGCGCTTACCTGGTAACCGCCGCCTCCGGCTTTTTGCCGGAGGTTTTTTCATTTTCGTCGATCCCCGGAAAATGGGCGATTTACTTTCCGGCCCGCGCGTGGTTGAATAAGCTGGGAGACTGTGTCTCTCGACTGGTATCACCACATGCTGAAAGGACTGTAGCCTCATGCGGCAACCCATCCGGCGCTATTTTCCCGCTCTGATCGCCCTGCTGCTTGTACCCGCGCTGTCTGCCTGCTCCCGCCCGACCGCGCCCGGCGAAAGCGGCGCCGCCTCGTCCGCCCCTCAGACACCGCCTCTCGCCGCCCGTCCGGCCTATACCACCGCCGTGCCTGAGAACGCGGAAATCTTCCGGCCCGAGGATTACGGCGCGAAGGGCGACGGATCCACCGACGACGGCCCCGCCGTTTCCCGGGCCGTGGAGGCCGCCATGGCCAGCGCGAAGCCCGAAAAGGTGCTCCTGTTCCGGAAGGACGCCACCTACCGGCTGGCCTCCGCCCCGGAGGAAAACAGCCTAAAGCGGGTGTTCAGCCTCATCGGCGGCGAGAACCTCCGCATCCTGGGGGATCACACCCGTCTGCTGATGAAAGCCCCCTACCGCGTCGCCTACTTCAAGCAGTGCCGGAACGTGGAGTTTTCCGGCTTTATCATCGACTATTCCCCGAAGCCCTTCGTCCTGGGCACCGTCGCCGCCATCGACCCGGATAAACGCTATATCGATTTCACCACCCGGGACGATTTGAACTTCACCGGCAAGGTGGAACCGCCTCAGCCCTATTACGCCTTCCGCAACCGGACGGACGAGCGGCTGCACTACTTCATCTCCTCCATGGAGCAGCTGGGAACCGGCTCCTACCGCCTGTATATGACGGACGCGTCCCGGGTGGCCGCGGCGCAGGTGGGGGAGGAATTCATCCTCCCCGTCTATCAGAACTCCCACAGCATCGGCAGCCTTTTCTCCATCAGCGAAACCGAAAACTTCGAGATGAGCAACGTCTATATCGAAGCCGTGCCCGAATTCGCCTTCGATATCCGCTCCAACCGGGGCTACACCCGCTTCACCAACGTACGCCTGGAGCCGCCGGAGGGATCCGGCATCCATCTCGTCTCCTGGCGGGACGGCTTCCACGTCAAGGACAACGTCTCCAAGCCCACCTGGGACAGCTGCTACATCGGCCCGCTCGGGGACGACGCTTTCAATCTGTCCACCGTCATCTGCAACGTGACCTCCTATGACGCGGACACCGGCCGGGTGGTCATGACCCCCACCGAGGCCGAGCCGTATCGCAACGGCCTAAATCCTGGGGACGAGCTGGCCATCTACAACATGGCCACCGGCCAGGATTACGGCACGGCAACCATCGCGGAGGTGTATCCCTCCGACACCTCCGTGCAGATCCGCTTGAACCGCGCGGTTCCCGGCCTCGCCCCCGGCTGTCAAATCGCCTTCTACTCCCTCAACAAGGACTACGTGGTGAAAAATTCCTATATCGAGGGCACCGTGCGCGTCCGCTCCTCCGGCACCTTTGAGAACTGCCGGTTCAACGTTTTCTGGGTACGGGTGGAAAACGAAACCTATGTGGAGGGCCCTATCCCCAAGGATATCCTGTTTAAAAACTGCACCTTCACCACCCCCTACGCCGCCGACGCCGAGATTTTCCACGTGGGCACCCAGGTGAAAAAGGATTCCTCCGCCCGGCCGCAGTACACCTGCAAGAACATCGTGCTGGAGGGCTGCCGGTTCCTCAAAGGCAAATGCCAGGCCGACCCGGGAAACGACATCCAAATCCGCTGAAAATCCAAAAAATCCTCCATTTTCCGGAATTGTCGATCGCCGGAAAATGGAGGATTTACTTTTCCGCCGTTTGCCCTAATAATGGAAATAAAGGGAGCGGGAACGCTTTTCCCGCGCTCCTAAAACAGAGAGGTGAATGCAGACGATGAAGCTGAAAAAATGGCGGCGTTGGCTCTCGCGGCGGCGGTCCCCCTGACCGGGCTGTCCCTGGGGATCGCGCCGGCCGGCGCTCTGGCGGAAGGTACCGCCCCTGCCCCAGCGATCTATCTGAACTTCGACGGCGACACCAAAGATTCCTCGGGCAACGGCCTTGACTTTGCCGCGCAGGGGAGCGGCTCCCTGGAGTATATCACCGGGGTGAGCGGCAAGGCCCTGAAATTCACCGGAAAATCCTACCTCAAAGCTTCCAAGGCTCTGTCCTTCGGCACCGGCGATTATTCCTTCTCCTTCTGGATCCAGGATTTCGGCACCCCGCAGTTCACCTATGTCATGGGGAATCAGGACTACGGCGTCGGCGAGAAATACCGGGGCACCGGCCTGATGTACGCCAGCGCGGATCACCTGTATCTGGCCATGGGCGACGGATCCTCCGCCTACGCCAAGACCAACCAATCCCCGACGGAGAAGAACGCGTGGGTTCACGTGGCCTACGTGGTCGACCGGGACGGCGGCATCCAGCTGTATAAAAACGGCGAGCTGCTGGAAACCGCCGCTATACCGGAAAACAAGCGCGGGGAAACCGTGGACAGCGACCAGATCTTCCAGATCGGCGCGGGCGGCACGTCGTGGATGGAAAACAACCACTTCGCCCTCGACGAAGTGGCCCTGTATGCCTCCGCCCTGTCCGCCGCCGACGTGAAGGCGGCGTACGAGAAAACCGCCTATCTGGCCCAGGACTATGCCTGCCGCCTGGATTTTGAATCGAACACCGCCGACAGCTCGGACAACGGCTTCGATTTCACCGGCAAGGGCACCGCCCTGACCTATGAAAAGGGCGTCAACGGCGGGACGGCCGCCCGGTTCACCGGCGGCTCCTACCTGCAGGCCTCCAAGACCCTGGCCCTGGGTACGGGGGACTACTCCTTCTCCTTCTGGATCAAGGACGACGGCACCCCCAAATTCACCTACATCCTGGGCAACCAGGACTACGGCATCGGTGAAAAGGCGAAGGGCACCGGCGTGATGTATTCTGGCCTCGACCACATGTACATGGCCCTGGGCGACGGCTCCAGCCCCTACGCCAAAACCAACCAATCCCCCGTGGACGCCGGCAAATGGACGCATATCGTCTACGCGGTGGATAAGGACGGCGGCATCAAACTGTACAAAAACGGCGAACTGCTGGAAACCGCCGCCATCCCCGCCGACAAACAGAGCGCCTCGGCGGACAGCGGCCTGCCCTTCCTGATTGGCGGCGGCAACAACTGGCATGTGGGCGCCAACAACTTCGCCCTCGACGACGTGCGGATTTATCGGCGCGCCCTGGGCGACAAGGAGGCACAAGCCTTGGCTTACCGGGAAAAGGCGGAAAACGCCGGACAAATCTCCTTCGCCGCCTCCGCGCAGACCATCGACGAGCTGCGCGGTTTCGTGGCCGAGCTGCAGTCGGATCTGGACGAGCCGAACTTTGCCGACGTCACCTGGACGTCCAGCAAGCCGGACATCGCCATGGTGCAGACCTATGAGGCCTATCCGCAGGCCGCCGCCATCCACGGTTTGAAAGCCGGAACCGCCGTCGTCACCGCCACCGATTCCAAGACGGGCAACAAGGCGGAAATCACCGTGACGGTCAAGCCCGTGACGGTCGACGAGAGCAAGCTGCAGGTCTTCTTCGGCGACCTGCACGCCCACACCGGCGTCTCGGACGGGGCGGGCGATCCGGACAACGACGCCTGGTACGAGAGCCGCGGCTTCGACACCTATTGGACGGAGAACCGCCGCTCCACCCCGGCGGACGCCTTCAAGCACGCGGCGGAGAAAGGCAACGCCGATTTTCTGATGATTACCGATCACCATTACGGCCCTCACGGCGGCGGCAAGCTGAGCACCCAGGATTACCTGGACGGCATGGCCGCGGCGGAGAAGTACACCTCCGACGATTTTCTGGCCATGATCGGCTTTGAAGCCAGCGGCTATTTCGGGCATATGAACGTCTTCGGCGGCACCTATGACCAGATGTTCACCTATCCCGCCGGCTCCGCCGACAGCCTGGATAACGTGGTGTTCACCAAAGAGGATCACGGCAACGCCGCCAAGGAAAAGGCCCTGTGGGACGGCATGCAGCAGTTCTACGACGTGCTGGCCGCCAGCCCCACCCTCCTGGCCCAGTGGAACCACCCGAAGGATCTGTGGAACAACGTGTGGGATTTCGACGACTTCGGCCATTACTCCGAGGCGGTCGACAAGGTGCTCAACACCTACGAAATTATCAACTTCCTGTCCATTCAGGACACCAAGGTGGGCCACTTTGAGGAGGGGTACATCAAAGCCCTGGACGCCGGCTGGCACGTATCCCCCACCGGCAACTCCGACATCCATCAGGGCTGCTGGATCACCGGCTATGAAACCCGCACCGCCGTCCTTACCGACGAGCTGACCGAGACGAAAATCTACGACGCCATCCGCAAGCACCGCACCTACGCCACCGACGACAGCAACCTGCTTATCGACTACAAGGTCAACGGCCAGGTGCTGGGCAGCGAGCTGGACGGCGGCACCAACACCTTCCATTTCCAGATTGCCGTCAGCGATCCCGACACCACTGTGGCCAAGGATAAGCTGAAGACCATCGAGATCGTCTCCGACGGAGGCAAAGTGGTGAAAGCCTTCGACGTAAACGGCTACAGCGCAAACATCGACGTCACCCTCACCTCCGCCACCGCCACCTACTTCTATGTGCGGGTCAAGGATTCCGAGGAAAAAATCAAGAACGCCGACTATGTGGCCTACACCGCTCCCATCTGGACGGGCCTGACCCCCAGCGAGGATGCCGCCGACGACGAGGCGAAGGCCGCGGCCGTCAGCGAGAAAATCGACGCCATCGGCACCGTGACACTGGACAGCCGGAACCGCATCGCGCAAGCCCGCGCCGCCTATGACGCGCTGACCGACGCGCAGAAGAAGCTGGTCGGCAACTACGCCGTGCTGACCGCCGCCGAGGCCGCCTATCAGGCGCTGGTGGACGCTTCCGATCCTCAGCCGGATCCCGGCCCGTCCCCCGATTCCTCCGACGCCTCCGAGCCCTCCGGGGCCGGCGGCGACACGCCGGTTATCCCGCCCACCGGCGTGACCCTGGCGGCGGGGGCCGTCGTCCTGCTGGCCTCTTCGGCGGCGGCTGCGGTGGCCGTGCGCAAGCGGAAGAAATAACCCCCTGTAAATCCCTGATAAAAAACGCGTCCCCGGGCATCCTTCACGGATGCCCGGGGATGTTTTTATGCTCCGCCGCTTTCTCCCGCGGTCCTTCTGTGCTATACTGTCCGAAAGGGAGGGAACCGCATGCTGTACACCGCGCTGACCAAAAAAGCCCTGCGCATCGCCTACAACGCCCATCGCGGGCAGGAGGACGAGGCCGGGCTGCCCTATATCCATCACCCGCTCCACCTGGCAGAGCAGATGCCCGACGAGGCCTCCATCACCGTGGCCCTGCTGCACGACGTGGTGGAGAAAACCATGATGACCTTTGCCGATCTGGAACGGGCGGGCTTTCCCGCCGCCATTCTCGAGGCTCTCCGCCTCCTGACGCGGGAGCCCGCCGTCCCTTACCAGAAGTATATCGCCGCCCTGAAGGGCCACCCCATCGCCCGTCTGGTCAAAACCGCCGACCTGCTGCACGACAGCGATCCCGCCCGGTACCCGGTGCTGACCGACCGGATTGTGAATCGTCTGAACACCAACACCCTTGCGCTGCAGCTGCTCGAAGACGACAGCGGATAATCCCCCAGCATAAACGAAGAGCGCCGTCCATCATCGGACGGCGCTCTCAGCGCGTCGACAAAGTCGACACGCTGCTGGACGGGGATGCCGGATCGCGGCGGCTCGTTATACTCGCCTTGCTCCCTCTATCCCCGCCAGTACCACCCCTGCTCTTGAAAAATAACGGAAACACACGTGTTTCCGTTATTTTTCGCCTATAAGGAGTGTTTGCGAGGCACATGTCCTCGCAAACACCGATCGGTAACCCGCCTCCGCTTTTTTCGTTTTCCGAATGGCAGATTCCCTTTTTCGACAAGCTGAGAGCGCCGTCCATCATCGGACGGCGCTCTTTTAGAGGATCCGGCTATCAGGATTTTCTTTTGCGCAGCGCCAGCACGGCTCCGGCCGCTCCGGCCAGCACCAGCAGCGCCGCCGCGGGAAACGCACGGCCCGTATCGGGCGCGCCGCCATTGTCGGAGGATTCCTCTTTGCTGCCGGGATCCACGGGACCGAAGCCTTCGGCCGCCTTGTCGTTGCCCAGCAGGACGAAATCGCCCGTCCAGGTGGTTTCCATCTGATAGTAACCGTCGACAGCCTCGCCGGCAATCGGCGTGAACTTGTCGATGTCCATATCGTACGTCATGGCGTAATACGCCGCGCCGGCCACCTGTTCTTTGACCGGGAAGGCCACGATCAGCGGTTTCTCGAAATCGGTGTAGACCTCGCCGCCCACCATGATGCGGATTTCCACCATGCTCAGCGCATTCTGATAATCCTTAACGGCGGGGTTCTGCAGATACGCGGCCAGCGCGTTCTTGACGCCGCTCTCCGACTTATCGATGACGACCAGCTCCGCGCCCTTGGGCAGATCGCCGGTCACCCGGATGCCGGTGGCGGCGTCGGTCAGGGTCTTGTTCTCTTCGATATCCACGGTTTTCTTGTAGGCCTCCACCTTCAAATAGCCCAGCGGCGCCTGCCAGTTGGCGTAATTAAAGGGGTACTCGGCCTCCGGATCGCTTCCCTTGAAGAACAGCTTGATATACCGGGCCTGGGCCGGAATGTTCTCAATGTTGTAGTAAGCGAGATACTGGTTGCCGATGGCTTCGTTTTCCGGATCGCCGGGCACATAATCGTCGCCGATTTTCTCCCGGGTATACTTGATGTCGCTGGCGGTGAAGGGCGTGTATTCGCCGTCCAGGGTCTCCGACCAGGAAATCTCGAACACGCCGGGAACTGCCGATTTGAAAATGCTGGCGTGGATATAGGAGGCCACGAACTCCAGAGACTTGAGGCCGTTTTCGAACTCGTAGACCACCGCGGCGTCCACCTCGGTCATCTGCTTGAAGAGAATGCCGCTGGATTTGTCAAATTCCGCGCCGAACTTGTACTTATAGATATTGGCGTTGACCTCCCGCTGCAGGCTGAACACCTGGTTGATATCGATGTCCTCGCGGGGGGTGATGGTTTTGACCGCCTTGGGGAAGGAGCCGTCGTCGAACTTGTCGAGGAAGGTTTCGGTCTTGGCGGTGTTTTCCGCGGGCGGATTGGCCTTCAGCTCGGCCAGCTTCTCCTCCGCCGCTTTCAGCACGTCCAGCTTGGTCACCAGCGCCTTCTGCGTCTCGGTCAGGGCATTATAAGCGTCGCGGCACTCGGTGATGAGGGCTTCCTTATGCAGCATGACATAGCCGATGGAGGCGATCTTGTCGTCCACCGCCTTGGCCGCCCGTTTGTCAACCTCGGTCTGGCTGTTGTAAATGAGTTCGGCGATGACGGCTTCTGCCGCTTTCAGCACATCCAGCTTGGTCACATACGCTTTCTGCGCGCCCGTTAAGGCATCATATGCCGCGCGTGCCGCCGATACATCGTCTTTCTTTTCCAGAGTGATGGTGCCCAGCGCTTCGATAAGGCTGTCCACCTTAGCCGCCTCGGCCTTATCCTTAGCCGCCTGCGCCGCATCCTCAGAGACAAACTCCAGCTGCTTAATGGTCACGTAGGAGGTGTCTCCCTCTGCTTTCTCGCCCATATCAAACTCAAACAGATTGATCCGGATCTTGTCATTTTGGATGGTTTCCTCCGGAAATACGTCACGCAGATTCAAGGTGCCCTTTCCTGCCTCTGTCACCACGGGAATCTTGTTACCATGACCATCCGCACGCAGGTTGATAGAAAAACCATCGCTTCCCGTCACGGCTGCGGCTACGTCAAAAGCCAACACCGGGGTTTTGGTCAAGTCTACCAGAATCTCTTTTGTCTGGGTGGCATTGGTAAAGTTGTTGCCGCTGTCCTTTCGGGCAAAAGTATACGCGCCGGAGGCCATCGTCACCTTGGCGCCCACTGCCACATTCCCGCTGTTCCAAGCAAAAAATTGGTTGGACACGTCCCCATCCGCTAAGGAAAAATCCAGCACGGGAACGGCGGCGGTCTGATCGAGCGGACCAAAGGCCAACCGCTTAATGGTTACATAGGAGGTGTCGCCCTCCGCCTTATCGCCCATATCAAACTCAAACAGGTTGATACGAATCTTGTTATCCTGTATGGTTTCCGCGGGGAACACATCCAACAGATTCAACTTACCGCTTCCCGCAGTGGTCACCATGGGCAGCTTCGCATTCTTGCCATCCGCCCGCAGATTGATGGAAAAGCCATTATCCCCGGTCACAGACGCTTCCACATCATAATACAGCACCGGTGTCTTCGTCAGATCGACGGTGATGGCCATCGTCTTGGTGGCGTTGGTAAAGTTATTACCGCTGTCCTTGCGTGCAAAGGTGTACGCGCCGCCGGCCGCCGTCACCTTGGCGCCTACCGCCACGTTTCCGCTGTCCCAAGCAAAAAATTGATTGGACACATCCCCATCCGCCACCATGGGATCCAAGACAGGGATTTCGCCCGCCCCCGTCGCCCCGGCCGACAGGGGGGCCGCGATCATGCCGCTGGACAGCAGCAGCGACGCCGCCAGAGCGATGGATAGGATTCTGCTGCGCAATGCTTTCATTCTGTTTCCTCCACTCCATATTTCATACGCATGGGCAATAGCGTTCCTTCGGTTCTGTCTCCATCGTACCCATTTCCCATAAAAAAGTAAATCGTTAATTTTCCTTTGTGTATATCGACCGTTTTCCTGGATCGACAAATCCGGCGACCCGCCTGAAATCAGGCTTTTTCCGGTTCGTGCGCCCCCATGGACGGGGGAGCGTCCATCGCCCGTTTTCCGAAGAAATCCCGCTCGCCCCGGTCCATCAACCGTTTTCCGGCATACGCGCAGGGCGCGTCCGGCCTCAGCCGGCACCCCTGCGGCCCCGGGTCTTCCGGCGCGGCCAGCCCCGGATCCTCACCCGTCCGGTTGGAGGGGAGCACCCGGATGGTTTCCTCCTCCTCCGGCGCCTGGCCGGCGAAAAAGTTGCTCTCGAAAGTCATGACCAGCCCCCGGTTATCCCGAGGGTTCCCCTCCCCGTCCTTGGCGTCCACGAACCGGGAGGCCGCCGGCGCCCTGTCCACGAACAGGTTGTTGGCAAACACCGCGTCGTTGCGGCTCCACAGCAGGGTGGAAATCGTCCCCGCCGGGTAGCCGAAATCGGTGATAAAGGTGTTGTTGTACACCTGCAGCCCCGTCACCTCGATGCCCTTGATGGTCACCAGGCTGTTCCGGTCGTTGCGGCTGATGTTATAGCGCACCACCGTCCCCCGGTTGTAGTGCCCCGTCTCGCCGTCGGTGCAGACCAGCAGGAAGCCCCCCTCGTTATCGTGGCTGTAGTTGTACTGGATCAGCGTGTCGTTGCAGTTGATGTCCACGTCCAGCCCCTGGCCGTCCCCGGCCCCCAGCCGGTTCTCATACAGCTCGTTGAACTGCATGACGCAGCCGTCCGAGTTGTGGGGCCACATGCCCGCGTATTGGGTTAGTTCCCCGTAGGAGGTGTTGTAGACGGTGTTGTATTCCAGCACCGCCCCCTTGGTGGTGCTGATCCACATCCCGTCCCCCGGCAGATCGTGGACGCGGCAGCGGCGAATAACCACCCCGGTGCAGGGGGTGAAGGGCAGCGGCTGGATGTCCCAGGAGGCTATCTCCGGCCGTTTGCCGTAGACGGAGTTCAGGATAATCCCGCAGGAGCCGGTGTCGGAAATGTCACAGTCCTCCACCGTCAGCCCGTCGAACCGGCAAGGCGCGGCGGCCGGCTCCACCGTGATAATCAGCCCCGCCGTTCCCCTGCTCAGCCGGCCGTTCACCTGCCGCACCGTCAGCCGCCGCAGCACCGTGTGCCGGAGAACCTCCGTGCGGCACCCTTCGCCCCCGGCGGTCACCGCCAGCCCGGAACAATCGCCGGGCGCGTGGGCCGTGTTGCGCAGCTCCAAATCCGCCAGCTCGATATACGCGCAGTTGTGCAGCCGCAGCGCGGCGGGCGCGCCCCGGCCGTCGATTACCGGCTTCTCCCCCTCGCCATAGGCTCCGATTTGCACCGGCCTGACCGCCTCTCCGGCGGCGGTCAGGGTAAACCCGCCCTGGTGGCAGGCTCCCGCCCGCAGCCGGACGACGGTGCCCGGCGGCAGAATCCCCCGCGTCAGCGGCTCCAGATCCCGCAGCGCTGTCTCGGGAGACTCCCCCCGGCGGCTGTTGTCGCCGGTCAGGGGATCGATATACACGGTCATAAAAATCGCCACCCTTTCACAGATTTCCTCGTGAAACAGGGGGCCGCCAAGCCAATGGCGGCCCCCCTCTCTATGGTTCGTGTTATCCCTGGTGCGCGCCGATGGACGGCGTGCCCGCGACCTTGCCGCCGAAGAAATCCTTGCCGCCGTTGTTCGCGATCGCCTTGCCCGCGCCCAGGCAGGCCGAGCCGCTCTTCAGCTTATAGCCGCCCGCCGTGCTCCGGCCAATCTTCCCGCTGCCGGGATTGGTCAGGCCGGGATCCACGCCGATCTTGTTGCTGGCGGCCACACGGATGTTCCCCTCCGCCGTGGGCGCCTTGGCGGGGGAACGGCCAAAGAATACGTTGTTCTCGAACGTCATGGTCAGCCCCCCGTTGGACGTGCTGGCCCCGTTGCCGTCCTTGTTGTCCACAAACCGGCCGTAGGAGCCGCTGCCGCCCGCAAAGTTGTTGACAAAGATGTTGTTGGTGAACACCGCGTCGTTTTTCCCCCACAGCAGCGTGTCGATGGTGCCGTTGGAGTATCCCTTGTCGGTGTAAAAGGTGTTGTTGTACACCTTCAGACCGGTCACCTCCCGGCCCTTGATGGTCACCAGGCCGTGAAGATCGTTCTGACTGATGTTGTACCGTACCACCGTGTTCCGGTTGTAGTCGTTGTTGTCGCCGTCGGTGCAGACGAGAACAAACCCGCCCTCGTTGTCGTGGCTGTAGTTGTACTGCACCACCGTGTCGTTGCAGTTGATGTCCACGTCCAGTCCCTGGCCGTCACCGCCGCCCAGCCGGTTGCCGTACACCTCGTTATACTGCATCACGCAGCCGTCCGAGTTGTGGGGCCACATGCCCGCGTAGGCGGTGTTGGTGCCGTCGCCGGTGTTGTAGACGGTGTTGTATTCCAGCACCGCCCCCTTGGTGGTGCTGATCCACATCCCGTCTCCCGGCAGATCTCGGATGATGTTGTTCTTGATGACCACATTGGTGGCAGGGGTAAAGGGCAGCTTCTGCAAATCCCATTTGGTGATTTCCGCCCGTTTGCCGTAGTTGGAATTGATGATGATTCCACAGGCGCCGGTGTCGTAAATCTCGCACCCTTCGATGCGGAAATCGTTGTACCAGCAGGGGTTAAGCGATTCTCCGTTTTCGATATAGATGCCCGCCGAGCCCCGGCCCACCACGGCTTTCATCCCGTGGATGGTCAGGTTGGTCAGGTAAATGTGATTGAGCGCGCCGCCCGCGTGCTTCTTGCCGCCGCTGGTGAACGTAATGCCGCGGACTATATTGCCGCTCGCGCCCTTGCTGGTGATTTCCAGGTTGCGCATCTCCAAATACTGGACGTTGCGCACGTTGATGACCTCGAATTTTCCGCCGCCGTCGATGATCGGCTTGGCGCCCGTGCCGTACATGTCGTACACGATGGGCGCGCCTTCCTTGCCCGAGGCCGTCAGTCCCAACTGCTCTTTAAAATAGCTGCCCGCCTTGAGCAGCACCTTGGAGCCCGGCGTCAAATCGCCGTGCGGCACCCGG
>ERZ856578.5175-NODE-5175-length-16258-cov-3.696928_pt1 | contig 16258 bp, 11 predicted proteins | sample MGYA00514384_ERZ856578 | MGnify/ENA primary metagenome ERZ856578 (study PRJEB29103, sample SAMN06111958) | human gut metagenome | biome: human gut; feature: ankylosing spondylitis patient; material: healthy_person | host: Homo sapiens | place: China:Hangzhou...
TGTATTATTCCATCGACGGCCCGTCACGATTGTACCTGTATCCTTCGCTTTGAGGAGAAGCTTTTTATATTCCTCATGCACAGGACATTCCCGAGCCAGCAGGAACCGAGTCCCGACCTGAACCCCGTGGGCTCCCAGAAGAAACATGGCGGCCATTCCCCGGCCATCGCCAATTCCTCCCGCTGCAATGACAGGAATACGGACAACGTCGGCTATCTGCGGAGTCAGACACAATGTGGTGATTTCCCCGATATGCCCGCCGGATTCCGTGCCCTCCGCAATAACAGCGGAGGCGCCATACCGTTCCATCAACCGAGCCGACGAAACCGAGGCGACGACGGGAATTACCCGGATTCCGGCACGAGCCCAGTCCGCCATGAAGGGGGCAGGGTTGCCCGCGCCGGTCGTCACAACCGGCACCCTTTCTTCGGTCAGGACTTCCGCCAGCTCCTGTACATGCGGCGACTGCAGCATAATGTTCACGCCAAAAGGGTTTCTCGTCTTCTCCCGTACCCGCCGGATGGAGTCGCGCAGCGATTCCGCCGTTTCACCTACCGATGTCAATATCCCCAATCCCCCGGCTTCCGATACGGCGGCGGCTAAACTCACACCGGATATCCAGGCCATGCCTCCCTGAAAAAGAGGAAATCGGATCCCCAGCATTGTGCAAATTTCACTGTCCGATATACGGCTCATCTCATGTCCCTCCCAAATCAACTAATCCTCGCTCTTCGCTTCGTTTTTCCGCTTCCGCAGCGGCAGAAGAAGAGCAGAGAGCTCTTTTTTCCATTCGTCAGCCAGCCGCTGGATAATGGTGTAGGAAAAGGCATGGGAATTGAATAGAATTTTCGCGTGGAGACGGCGGCCGAGAAACAAGCTGTCCACACTGAACAAACAGGAAAACCGGTTTTCCCCCGCCGTCTCCGTCGTCGGAAAAAACGGCTCTAGGGTAAAGACGCCCTGCGTCTGTGGGCGCAATTCCCCCAAATAATTGAAACGAATCGGCTGTGCACGGAGAAAAGTGCCGTTATCTCGCATGTGAATGGTTTCCCATTCGTACCGGCGGTCGCCGTAAGTCCTGCATTGACCCATGATTTCGTTCATCCAGCCGTCCGGATCCGAGCAGGCAGAGCGTAAATGAACCGGATAAAGGACGGTAAACCAGCCCACTGTACGTTCGATGGGGCTTATCCCCGGCCGGTCGCGCCCATGGCCTTCCAATTCAAACAGCGCTTCTTTCGTATTGAAAACCGTTTGGACTGCACGAAAAAGGCTTGCCAATAGGAATTCTCCGGTATTTCCCTGGTATCGTCCGCTCCCCTTTGCCAACAGCTCCGGGGTGATATAGGGCTCAAAATCCGTCAGAAGTATACCAGCCTCACCATACGTACAGGCAGTATCCGGAACCATAAGCAGCTGTGCCCCGTTCAGAACGCGGATTTCCTCCCACAGCGCCGAAGATGCCGCAAAACCCTGTTGTTTCTTTAAAAGATTCTCAGCGTATTGCTGATAGGAAAGGCCTTTTTCTGGAAGCCGCAGGGGATTTTGGTCCCGGGCTTGCCGGAGAAGCATGGCGAGATCATCCAGCAAGATACGCCAGGAGACGCCATCCACAATCAGATGATGGGCGATAATCCGGAGATAGGACACCCCATTTTCTTCCACAAAACAGGGGCGGATCAGCAGATCCTCGTCAATGCGGAAGTCGACGGGGAACGGGTGAAACGCGGCATCTGCCGCCCCAGATGTTTTCCAAATGTACCATTCCCTTTCCAAATGCGCATGATTGATATCGGCTTTTTCCCCGTGTATGTTCAGCCGCAGAAGGTCATGGTGGCGCACCAGAACAGCGAACGCTTCCTCCAGCATCCCGACAGTGATGCCCTTGTCCAATCGCAGCAGAAGCGATTGATTATAGCGGCCGGGCCGGGGGAATTGATGGGCAAAAAACCATTGCCAGACTGGTGTGACAGGGATCTCTCCCTCACACAGCCCCTGTTCCGGCAGCGGTACGGCGGGGACAATATACCCTGCCATTTCCGACAGAACAGGGTGGACCAGGATATCCCGCACGCTGAGCTCAAGCCCCTGCTCCTTTAAGCGGGAGGACAACTGGATCGCTTTAATGGAATCTCCACCGGCCGCATAGAAATTGGTGTCTGTTTCAAGCCGTTCGTCCGGGCAGAGCGCTTGAACATCCGCGGCCAATTCCTTCCAGAACAGCGGGAGGGATTCCGGAACGGCGGCCGGACGTGGCCTTTCAGGAGGCGGGAATTTCATAATGTCCGCCTTTCCATTCACCGTCAAGGGAAAATGAGACAATGTGCAATAATATGCCGGACACATATAGGAAGGGAGCCTTTCAGAAAGACACCGGCGCAAGGTTTCCTCCTTATAGGCAGGATCCGGGATCAGATATAGGATAAGCTCATCGTGCCCCTTTTCCGTGCGGACGACCGCTTTCGCGTCCCTGACCAGCCCGCTGTCCTGAACGGCCTGTTCCACCTCGCGCAGCTCTACCCGGTTTCCCCGAAGTTTCACTTGATCATCCCGGCGTCCCAGATATACCAGCCTGTCGCCGGAAACCCATCGAGCCATATCGCCAGATTGGTACATAAGGGTGTTTTCCATAAATGGATCGGGCAAAAAACGGTCAGAATTCGTCGATGCCGGAATATAATACCCCTCCGCCAGACCATCCCCCCCGATGTAGATATCCCCCGTTGCTTCCGGCGGTACCGGCTGGCGGTCGCGGTCCAACAGGTATATCCGAGTATTGCTGATCGGCCGCCCGATCGGCACCGAAGCGTCTGCCGGATCCCGCGGGTCATAGCGGTGGATCATACAACCGACCGTCGCCTCCGTCGGCCCATATTCGTTATAAATAACGGCGCGGCCGCCGAAATGCCGATACAGGTTTTCACAGGATTTAGTCTTAAGCGCCTCCCCTCCCAGTATCAGCGTATGTACCGCGCTGCCCTCGGCGGGGACATCCAAAACCAGTGGAATATGCGACGGCGTGATTTTCAGCGTGGTCGTCTGCCGATCCGTAAGGATTTTTTGAAAGATATTCTCTTCCCGCCCACCGCCATACAAACGGATGGCGCCGCCGTGGATCAAGGGAAGAAAGAGCGATGTCATGGTAAAGTCAAACGCAAAGCTGGAATATAATGCAAAGGTTTCCTCCCCGTTTTGACAATAAGTCTGTTTCGCCCACCAGAGGTAATTCATCAGGTTGTCGTGGCGAATACGGACTCCCTTGTGTTCTCCGCTGGAACCAGAGGTGAATATGAGATAGGCATAAGGGCAGGCCACCGTGGGACGGGCAAATGGGATATCCGCATCGTTCTCCCTATCGGGCAGGGAGAAACGGCTCCCGGAAAACCGCAGCCGGACGGAATCCTCCATCATAATCAGATGCTTCGCCTTCGCTTGAATGAGAAGGTGTTCCAACCGTTCCGCCGGATGGGCGGCGTCCAGCGGCATGTATACCCCGCCGCACAGCAGTATGGCAAGGATAGCGGCGACGCTTTCCGTTGTATATGCCGGAAGCAGTGCGACCACATCGCCGCTTTTCACCCCATTTTGCTGCATATATCCGGCATAGCGGTATACCAGACGGGATAGCGCGGCATAACTCGTGTTCTGCGATCCGACAGATACGGCCCTCCTTTCCGGATGGGCGAACGCGAGGTCTTCAAACAGCGCAACGGCTGTTTTCCCCTTGGGGTAAGGTGCGGCGGTAGCGTTGAAATCCTCCAGAAACGTTTTGCGTTCCGACCGGCTTAAGAGCGATATCGTACGCAAGGGGCTGTCCGGCTTGTCCACAGTCAGGGAAAGCAACCGGATAAGGCGCTGGAAAAGGGTCTCGATCTGCTGATCGGTATACGCATCCAGCCGATAATCGAAATCGAGTTGCAGAGTCTCTTCCCCCCACTCGCGGAGGATGATCTGCAGCGCGTATTCCTGCTCGCCGTTAAAAATCTCCTCCGCCCGATAGGGGATTCCGCCGATCTGTCCCTGAAGATTCGTATTGTAGCAGTTGACGCAAACGTCATATAGCCCGATCCCCGCCCCATCCGGGGCAATTTCCTTTTTCAGACAGTCGTAGGGATACTGTTGGTGCGCCAGGCATTGCCGCAGCCCGTCGGATACGGATAAGAGGCTCTCTTCCAGAGAATCTTCAGAGGAAATTCTCTGGATAAATGGCATCGTATTGGTATAATTGCCAAAGGTCTCCCGTTCCCGGCGGCCGGACCGGCCCAGCAAAGGGATTCCCACGACCGGACGATATTCGCCATAGATCTTGTATCGATACAGCATATACAATCCGACAAAAAGGGAATTCAGAGACAGCGAGGTTTTCCCAAGAAAAACCCGCATTTTTTCGTCCAACGCCTTGGGCAGAAAAAAGGTGCGCCGCGTTGCTTTGGTGCCATGCGGACGGGAAACGACGGCAGGCGGCCCTTCGGCAAACAGTCCGGTCCAAAAAGCCCGGTCTCTCTTCCAGGCGTCTCCGGATTCCCGTTCCTTCTCCGTCAGCAAATACGCCGTATAATCCGGCGATGTTCCATCCGGCTCGTTCGATAAGCGGCGATAAGCGGCGGCGATATATTCCGTCAGCAATTTCATAGACCAGCCGTCTGCAATCAGATGGTGCAGCTTTACAAAATATCCGCGGCACCGGCCGCCCAAACACAATATCGCAAAAGAATAAAGCGGTGTTTCCAAAATCTCCATCGGGCGCGCAGCCTGTTCCAGGCACCAGGCGCGCAAAGCATCCTCCCCATCGGCGGACGCTGAAAAATACTGAACAGAAACCAAAGGAGAAGCCGTATCGTCTACGTACTGGAAAACCGCCCCGTTTTCCTCTCGAAAACGCAATCTAAGCGCCTGCTGTGTCCGGACCAGCCGGACAATCGCATTCTCCAGTGTGGATGTCTCCAGCTCGCTTGCCGCGATCGCCATGCCGCCGATGGAAAAAAGGGGAGAGCCGGGATATTTCTGTTGAGCGTACCATATACGCTTTTGTGCGTGCGATAATTCCCACAGCGTCATCGGTCATCACTCCGTTTGGCTTTCATCCGGCATCTCCCCCTGTCCTTCCCCTCTCTGTTCAACATAATGGACAAAGTCGCCTAGAACGGGAAAACGGCTCATCAGCAGCATTTCGTCCTCAAATTGTATGGATAGCGTCGTTTCGCACTGAACCACCATCCGGATAAAAAGAATGGAATCGATCTCCAATTCCTCAAACGTCTGATCCAAATGGAGCTCTTCCGGGCTTCTTTCCAGGATATCCGCAACGATTCTCAGAATCTCATTTTCCATTTGCGTCAGTCCCTTTCATCAAAAATTTCGCAAGCTTTAACCGTATAAGTACCGGGATGCCGACAGGCGGACCCAGCCGCTTTGTTGGCAAGCGGAATCGCGTCCTGCATCGCGATCCCTTTGCCGTCGGCCACCGCAAGTGCCGCCAGAAAACTATCGCCCGCTCCACAGGAATTGACAACCTTAGCGGTAAGCGGCGGGTACCAGTGCGGCTCCCCCTCCGGATCCATCCAAAGAACCCCCTGTTTATCCATGGTCACGATCAGGTGCTGTATCCGGTATTTCTTTTGGAAGGCCCGCGCCTGCGTTGGTAACTCGTCCCTATTACGGATACGGTGCCCGAGTCTCTGCTCGAATTCCCACCAGTTTGGCTTGTACACATAGGCAAAAGCGGGCGGGAACAAAGACTTGCTGTCAACAAATAAATGGATCGCTTTCCGATAACAATAGCCGCTCAACAGACGATAAAGCGTTCCACTGCAAAACCCTTTGGCATAATCGGAAAAAACGACGGCTTGATATGGAGGGATAAGGGCTTGGATATCCTGCATCAAGCGGTAAGCTTCCCTCTCTGTTTGAACGTTCATGAAATCCCGGTCAGCCCGGAATATCCGCTCTCCCTCACAATACCGTGTCTTTACACTGATCCCGCTGTCCGCACATGTCCGAATATAACGCGTCGATATCCCCCTCCGCGTCAACCTCCGGATATACTGAATGGATGCAGCGTCCGTTCCAACCTTGGAGAAAAGCAGGGGATATCCGCCTAGGGCCCGAATATTGGAAACGACATTTCCCGCGCCGCCGGGAACACTCACCTGGCTTTTCCATGAAAAACGCGGGGGTTCCCCACCATCGTTTTTTCCCAAACAGTACACATCGAGAATGGAATCCCCCACCACCACAATTCTAGGGCTGTTCTCGTCTTTATGAACAGATTGCATAGTGTCCCCCTTCTCCGTTACAGGATATAGGCAGCCGCCTCCCGGACGGAGGGGGCTTGGCAGACGACGTTTCCCGGCTTCTCACCGGTTTGGCTGATCCATATTGCTGGCATCCCCACAGAAGAGGCTCCCTGTATATCTTCTGTAAGAGAATCACCGATCATGACAATTTGGGATGTGGGGAGGCTTAATCGCTCGCTCACTTTGTGAAACAGGGCGGGAGCCGGTTTGTTGCACCGCATATCCTCGGATGTGATGATGCAGTCGAAAACAAACCGGTGTTTTTCGATTGACTTATATAAAATCACAATATCCGTGTTGGTGCGCAGCGCCACGGGAAAACGGATCCGCAGCTGCTCCACGGTTTTTCTGGCTTGAGCAAAGGCTGGAGGTTCAGAGAATAGGGTAAAAAGATATGTTTGAAACAGCGATGACGCCGGCGGCAGATGAAACCGGCGGCAAGCGGCTTCATAGCTTTCGACAAGAAGCTCATATCCCAACCGGAATTCCGCTGTGTAAAGGCGGGCCCTCTCCCTGGAAAAACGGTGAAAAAACGTCTGAGGGTCCACTCCGCTGCCATGGAGCTTCTCCGCAAACCAAGCCCGGATCCGGTCAAACGGTTTTCCCACATCCACCAGCGTTCCGTAATAGTCCAGCGCAACCGCCCGGATATCCGGATGTCCGTCTAGCACGCCGCCACCTCGGTCACTTTGCCGAATTCCAGTTTGATCCGTTGATCCGCCAGATGGAAGAAACGGTCGTCATGCGTGATAACAATGACGCCTTTGCACTGCTTTTTGAGTTCCGGAAGAAGGACCGTGTAAAAATACTGCTTTTTTTCCGTATCTTGCTCGGCTTTCCATTTGTTCATCAGCATATACTCCCTACCGTCCAGACAACTGATGACATAAGCCAGCCGTTTTTTCTGCCCGGTGGATAGGTTCAGCGTTGAAAAGGCCCCGTCGTCTTCTACTGAGACTTTGCGGTCGATATCCAGCTTTTTCAGCAGGCCGTCTACCTGTTCCCGCCGTTCCTCCAGATGAACGCCAAAAAGCTTTTTAAAGAGATAGAAATCACTGAAAACCGCTGTAAAACGGGTATTCAGCTCCACTGTCCCTACCGCAACTCCGTTGAGCGAAATACTACCGGATTCCGGTGTATACATGCCTGTTAGGACCTTGCCCAAGGTGGATTTCCCGCTTCCATTTCCGCCTGTGATAAAGGTGATTTCCCCCGTGCGGATTTCGGCATTAATCGGCCCCAGGACAAACGTAGAGGTTTCCCCCGCACCATCTTCCTCCCGATAGGTATAAACCACATCCTGCAGCCGGAGGACGCTGTCCGGCGGCAGCGCTTTGACCATATGGGGTTCCGTCTCCATGTCTGCCGGGCTCTCCCCCAGCTCCTTCTCCAGGGCATTAATCCGTTTCAGATGGACCCGAAGCTGGGTAATACCCGGTATGGTTCCCACCAACGCGCCAAACGGCCCGATCAGGTAAAAGACCATAAACAGGGTTTCTCGCAGTTCATTTACGCTGATCCCGATGATAATCAACGGGAAAACAAAAACAACCACGCCGAAAATCATGTTGTACATCAGCGAATTGTAGATACCGAAATTTAAAAATTTGACCGACGCCTCTTTCGAAAGCTCCGTCGACAAACGGGAATATTTTTTGATGTCTTTCCAAAAAGCGAAGCGGCGGCAGGCACTCAGCAGCAATTCCTTAAATCCGTAAACCAGATCGGACATCTGGCTGAAATAGATATCCTGAATATCCCGGTTCTTTTCCCAATATTTTGACGCAATACGGCTGGTGACAAAACTGATGAAAGCATTCAGCAGTATCACGGAGAGCGAAGCGATAAAAGCGGCGACGCTGTTTGACAGCAAGTAAGAAAGGCAAAATACCATCGTCAGGAAATTGGAGGCCACGCCGATCACCATACCGGGGATGTTTGACATGGCAGAGACATCGTTATTCAGTCCGGAGTAAATGCGGGAACTGCCCACCTTTTCGATGGATTGGTACGAAGAGTGGACGATCCGGTTAATCAGCCCCATCCGCTTATCATAGGCGATTTCGTTTGTGATAACAATCAGGCGGCCCTGTACGAGTTTATTGGTGTAAACGAAAAACAATAAGGCAAACAGGAAGTAAACCAAAAGCTCTTTGGAATATTCCAGTTCCCGGTTAAAGGATTCGTTGATGGTAAAAATAATCAGCGCACTGGTCAACCCGTTAATAACGGACAGCGGGACAAGGGCAACATAATTTTTTTCGTTCGGTTTGGGAAAATTAAAGGTCAGAAGAACATAGGAGAAAAAGAGGAGCCCCGCAAAAAAGCCCGCCATGCTGCCGTAAGGAATGCTCTCCGATCCCCAAACCGTCACTGCCTCCCAGGGGAGCCTGGAAAATAAGATGTTTGGCAGGTAATAAACACAATACCCAAAAAAGACAAGGATAGGAACAGCCAGCAAAAGCCCGGCCACCCTGCCCTTTTTCAGTTTCACCCTTTTCCGGTGCTTTCTGGCAATCTCGATTACCGCCAGGATCAGCAGGACGAAATAGAATACACCGAGTCCGATGGAACCGAAGAAAACCGTGGAAAAAACCATGTCCAGCGATTTATAGCTGTCCCTCTGATAAGAGGTCGGTTCCCGATGATACAACGCGTTAAAAAAGTTCTGGGAAACATACGATGTCAGGTTTGAATCCAAATTGCTCAAGGCGCAAAGCCCGATCTGTTTTTCTTCATCTATCATCAATTCCGAGGAATAGTTGGGATTGGAGCCTCCATGTGTAACCGCCTCGCCCCGGATATGGACCGACCAGCCGGCCGCGTAATAATAATCCCCGGAAGAGGCGACCGTGCTGTTTCCCACATGAGATTTTTCGATGAGCGCGCGATAACTTTCCGGAATCGGTTCCAGTCCCATCTGGATCCGCATCCAGCGTGCCATATCCTCAGTGGAACTGATGATATAGCCTGCCGGCGTATTGCCCCGGTATTCCGGCGCATCGTATTCTTCGGTGCCGTAAAAGTGCGGTTTGTATCCTTTGGCCAATCCCGCACCGTCATAGGAATTCCGCCGCCCCACATAGGTGCTTGTAAGGCCCAGCGGTTCCAAGATGCGGGTCTCTATAAATTTTTCATAGCTTTGCCCGGACACATTTTGGATTACAAGGCCCAATACGTCGTAGTTTATGGTGGCGTATAAATGGCGGGTGCCAGGATAAAAATCCAGCTCTGTCCCTATCAGCGTTCGTACGGTATCTTCCAAAAGCGTATCGCCGTTTCCTATCGGGATGTACCCGACCGTATCAAAAGGAATCCCCGTCGTCTGGTACAGGAAATTACCGACGGTCAAAGGGACCTCACCGTCTATTTTTTGTCCCTTATAATTTACATTGAACTGCAGGGCCAGCCAGGGAATGTATTCCCGGATATCGTCGTCCAAGCCGAGCTTTCCCTCCTGTTCCAGCAGCAAAATCCCCAGAGCGGTGAACGCTTTGCTCATGGAACCGAGTTCAAACAATGTAGACGAATCCGCAGCAGTTTCCTGTTCCCTATCCGCATACCCATAATTCCGGAACACCGTTTCTTCCGGGGTTACCACCACAAGGGACATCCCCGGAGTTCCCGATTCTCTCATCGCTTTTTCGATTAGAGGGTGAATGATCTCCAATCCTTCGTCAACCGTAACGGCTTCCATGTCGGTATCCCCGTTTTGCGCCGCTGCTGTCAGTGGGGATACAAAAAAGAGAAACGCAGCTAGCAGCGCTCCAACTACGAATCGATTTTTCAAAATGAATTCTCCTCAACTGTTGTCAAAATATCGCCGGCATGGCGGATAAAGTCCTTTTCTTCCCATTTGTTCCATACGATATCCTGGATGGTTTCCTGACTGCACAGCGCCAGCATGTGGGGTGGTGCCCCGGTTCCCTCCAAACAATGGGTAAAAAAGGAATACCGGTGCTCGCCTATATTTTTGGTCAGCCGAATGACCTCCCCTAGTTCGAATTCAAAGGAGTCGAGGGGGATGGACAGCCCTCTCCCTTCCGCCTTGATGTAACTTTCCTTCAGGGTCCATAGAGTATAAAACGTCCGGCATAACGCGTCGCCGCTTTTCGACAAAAGAACCCGATACTCCCGGTCGGTGAAAAAACGGGCCGCAATAGACTTCATGGTATCTTCCATTGGCTGCATCCGTTCCACATCAACGCCGAGCGGAAGATGGCCTATGGCCAACACCACATATTGTCCGGAATGGGATAGATTAAAATGAAAATCCGTTACATCCGGCAAATATGGTTTTCCATATGGTCCGTTGGCGATGGTCAGATTTCGCGGCGGAATCCCACAAATGCGGGAAGCGGCGCATCGAAGCATCAGCTCGGCCGTCAGGCTTCGCTTTCGATCCTCCGGGTGCCGCATACGCTCGACTTTTTCCCGCCTTGAGGCCGATACATACCGCAGAGTCCGGCGGATCAATGGCAATTCGGGATTGAGCCTCACCAAATGAAGCTCCATCGGTCACACTCCCTCGCTCTGAAGGCCAAACCGATAAACATAGTCCCTGTTCCCCAGTGTTTCTTTGAGGAAACGGCCGCACACGCTTTTTGGGGAGCACTCCCAAAAGAAACGCAATCCTTCCGTATACATCGCTTCCAGTGTTTCTTTCCATAGGACGGGGGCCGTAATCTGCCGGACCAGGAGTTCCCGCAGGTCCTCTCCCTGCATTACCGGACGGCCGACCGCGTTCATATACAAGGGAATGGACGGAGATTTCAATGGCATGGATTGCAGTTTTTTTGCGTAATCACGCGCCGCCGGTTCCATCAGCCTGCAGTGAAACGGACGGTTTACATACAATGGGACGGTCACCGTCCCGCGGTCCTGCGCCAATTTCCGGAAGGCGCTGAGTCCGGGCAGGTCACCGGACAAACTGAGCTGGCGGGAGGAATTGTGGTTGGATACGAATACGTCTCCTTCCTTTATCATTCGGCAGAGGCCTTCCGCTTGGTCAAGTGACATATCCATGACCGCCAGCATCCCATAAGAGCGATCGTTCATTGTTTCCAACATGGAGTCGGTACGCCACTTTACCATGGTGAAGGCGCCCTCCATGTCGGTTACTCCAGCGGCCACCAGAGCCGCGTATTCCCCCAGCGAAAAGCCGGCCGCTGCCTGGAATGAATGCCCCGCTTTCTTCGCCAGCATATAGGCGCACAGATCCACTGTCAAAACCGCCGGCTGCGTATATTGCGTCTTGCCCAGCGCATCCGGCTTCCCGTGGAAACACAGGCGAGCGATATCCTTGCCGAAAATACGGCTGGCAAGTTCGAAAACTTGACGGCATTCCTCATGCGCCTTGTAAAGGTCTTCCCCCATTCCCGGATATTGTGTGCCCTGGCCGGCAAACAAGAGGGCGCGGTTGTTCACTGGGCTCAACTGTTTTCACACTCCTATTCGTCGATAGCGGGTATTCCGCCGCCGGACAAGCCGGCCGGCGGGAATTTTACGGTATTTCCGCAGCGTATGTATCAGATATCGGCGAAGATGCAGCGCCATCTGCTGCGGATCGACGTGCGCGCCCCCTTCCGGCTCGGGCAGGACGAAATCCACAACGCCGAATGCCAGAAGATCCTCCGCCGTCATACGCAATAAGCGCGCGGCCTCCCCCGCCCGTGAAGAGTCCTTCCAAAGAATAGCGGCGCAGCCCTTGGGAGAGATAACGCTAAGGGTCGCATTCTCCAATGCGGCGACTTCGTCCGCAATGCATAAGGCCAGCGCGCCGCCGCTTCCTCCCTCACCGATAAGGACGCTGACGATCGGCGTACGCAGATTCATCGCCTGCTGCAGGCAGTCTGCGATCGCCCCGCCCTGCCCCCTCTCCTCGGCGTCACGGCCGGGATATGCACCTGGCGTATCGATAAAACAGATGACCGGCCGGCGGAATTTTTCCGCCTGTTTCATTAATCGCAGCGCTTTGCGGTATCCCTCCGGCCGGGGCATGGAGAATCCACAGCACAGATTTTCTTCCAAATTTCGTCCCCGGATCTGTCCGATAACCGTAACCGGGCAGGCATCCAGCATCGCCAGCCCACCGAGGACCGCGGGATCCTCCCCGTGAAGACGGTCCCCGCCAAGGGGAAGAAAATCTGGAAAAAGCCGTTCTATGTACTCCTTGGCGTTAGGCCGACCGGGATGCCGGACAAGGGACAAAGCCGTTTCTATATCCGGCATCGGCGTTTCTCCTTTCCGTGCAGCCGCAGCAAACAGGACAGGATATCCCGCAAGCCAGCTTCCTCCGTTACATAATCCACCTGTCCATGACGAAAGGCGTATTCCGCTGTCTGAAAATCGTCCGGCAGCGCTTCGTGCGTGGTTTCTTCGACAATCCTTCTGCCTGTAAAGCCGTAACGCGCCCCTTTTAAAGCGATCAGGATATCGCCTAGCGAAGCAAAGCTGGCTGTCACCCCGCCCAGCGTCGGGTCGGTGATGACGGAAAGATATAAAAGCCCCTTTTTTCCGTGGCGGTAGACGGCGGCGGCGGTTTTCGCCATCTGCATCAGGGAAAAAACGCCCTCCTGCATGCGTGCCCCTCCGGAGGAAGACAGGGAAACGACCGCGATCCTCCGTTTCGCGGCGGATTCAAAAGCGCGGGTGATTTTTTCTCCCACTACGCTTCCCATCGTTCCCGCCATAAACCGTGGTTCCATGACAGCCAGAACACAGGGATATCCGCCGACCGAGGCATATCCGGTTACCACAGCTTCGTTTTCGCCGCTATTGTGTACAGCTTCCTTTAATTTGTCTTCATACCGGTAGAATCCCAACCGATCGGCAGATCTCATCAAAGAATCCATCTCGCGGAAACTCCCTCCGTCCGCCAGACGGTCGATCCACATCCGTGCGGTAAGGCGCGGCAAACCTCCCTTTGCTGCGTTTGTCATGCCGTTTCCTCCGTTTTTCGAAAAGCGAGGCAGGCATTGTGTCCCCCAAAACCAAACGAGAGCGAAAGCGCTAGACGGATATCGGCCCGCACCGCTTTCTGGGGCACATAATTCAGGTCACACGCCGGATCCGGTTCCCGATATCCGATGGTTGGGGCGACAATCCCACTGTTCAGGGTGAGGATGGAAACGATCGCCTCCGCCACCCCGGCCGCCCCCATCATATGCCCGGTCATGGACTTTGTGGAGCTGATGTACAGCTTGTGGGCATTCCGGCCAAAAACCCGTTTGACTGCCAGGGTTTCGATCGCGTCGTTCACTGGGGTCCCTGTCCCATGCGCATTCATATACACTTGCTCCGGCGGGATTTTGAAAGCGTCCCCCTCTTCCATGGCCTGTTCAACCGCACGGGAACTGGAGACGGCATCCGGTTGGGGAAAGGTGACATGATACGCATCGCAAGTATTGCCATACCCGATCATCTCCGCGTAAATGGTCGCTTTTCTCGTTACGGCCGTCTCCCAGTTTTCCAAAACAAGCACCCCGGCCCCTTCTCCCATAACAAAGCCATCCCGCCTGCGGTCAAAAGGAAGGGAACTCTCCAAAGGCTCCGTACTCAAGGAGAGTGCATTGCAATTCGCAAACCCCGCCATAATGAGCGGATTGATCCCCGCTTCCGCTCCTCCGGTGAGTACGGCGTCGGCATAGCCGGAACGAATACAGCGGTATGCCTCCCCGATCGCGTGGGAAGAGGTGGCGCAGGCCGTTACTACCGGCAGGCACGGCCCTTTCGCATGATAGGCAATCGCCAGCAGCCCGGCGGCCATATTGGAAATCATCATCGGAATCGAATACGGCGATACACGATGTGCGCCCTGTTGAATGAGCTTTTCGGTTTCCTTTAGGCAGGAACCGGTACCTCCGATTCCCGAACCGAAATATACACCCAGCCGTTCAGGCGGGACCGCGCCGAGGATACCGCTATCCTCCATTGCCTGGGAAGCCGCCGCCATCGCATATTGCGCATACAGGTCCGTACGCCGCACGTCCCCGTATCCCATATACAGTTCCGGTTGAAATCCTTTTACCTCTGCCGCCACTTTGACCGGTGCCCCTGCCGTATCATAGCGGGTGATCCGGTCCACGCCACAAATACCGCGGCGCAGGCTATCTTCAAATTCGGCGACCGTATTCCCGATGGGGGAAATGATGCCCATTCCGGTTACCGCTACCCTTCTCATATCGTCCTCCCTTAACGCACGGATTCGTGATCCTCATTATACGGACATCCCTCGACTTTCAAAACTGGCGTAAGGTATAAAAGGAAGGTGTAAAAACCGGGAACAGTCCGCCCCTATTCCCGCGAACCGGCGTCGGCCAGAACCTCTAGGATCTCCTGTACCGTACTGACACGGCGCCGCATATCCAGCTTGATTTGAAAAACATCTTCCAGCGTCATGAAGATATCCACAGCATCCAGGGAATCCACTCCCAATTCTTCGAGCGTGTTTTCCTCCTTTATGGCGGATGCCGGAATCCCTTTTTGCTCAGCAATGACCGCTGCCAGCTTCTCAAACATATTGACACTCCGTTCCCATTTTTTTTGCTTTTGCAGTACAAACGACAGCGCCGCCTGAGCACAGAGCCGGCCGCCGGCATAGGCATGGCAGTCCGCCGCAAATAGCGGCGGCCGTCCACGGACGGTCCGCCCCTCCACCTCTACCGTCTCGCCTGCTGTAACACAGCGGCGGAAAGCAGCATTCTCTATTTTCACCAAAAGGGGAATGCAGCCTTCCATCGACTCCTGAAACAATCCACAGCAGGCCTGTGCCATAATTTCACACAAAATCACGCCGGGAACCAACGGCTGATTTGGAAAATGCCCATGCAAAAACCATTCCGTCCCCTGGACGCGATAGGTTCCCCTCACGTATCCCGGTTGTATCTCCAAGGCATCAAGCAGCAGCATATCGTCTCTATGCGGCAAAAGCGTCTGAAGTTGTTCTCGATCCATATCTCCTTCATCCCTATCCATGTTTTGTTCCGCAAATACCCCGTATTTCGCCAACGTCCCTCGTCAGTCCGGCAATCGTGCGGACGGCAGGTCATATCCTTATCGATATTCGTCACGCCGCTCCGGTCAAGGAAGGACGTCCGGCTCGAGTGTTGTGCGCAGTTGTGTCGAGGACGCTCTTTTTTTCGTTCCAGCCTGTATTACCTCGATTTTCAAAGAGAGGCAAACGTTTTCTTCGGGGAAGCCTTTGACCGAGGCGTCGGCGCCCCGTGCCAAAACAGAGGGGCGAAGCTGGAACAGCGCCAGGGCAAATGACTTCTCGAAAAAAGGAAATACATAATCTACACATTCCAATGCCGCCAGAAGCCGCAACCGGTCCCGCAGATGAAAATAGGGGAAACGTCCTTTGTTGCGGTACACGGAAGAATCGGTATTGATCCCCACAAAGAGGGCATCGCCCAAACGCGCTGCCGCCTCCAGATATTCTAAATGGCCGATGTGAAATATATCAAAACAGCCACAGGCAGCGACAATCCGACCGCTGGGATGCTGTTTTCGCAGCCATACCGCTTCTTCCCTCGTAACCGTTATACCCATTGCCCATCTCCGTCCGTCACGGCATTGTATGGCTGCCGATGCACATTTTCTTTCGCAGTGCCGATACGCCGCGAAAAAGAGAAACCATCAATTCCGCACTGACGTTTCCCTGATGGTACAGCCCTTTTTCCGTCAGTACATAGCCTTCGGGATCGTTCGCAATCAAACCGTCCTCTGCCAGGCGGCGCAGCGGCTCCTCAAATACCGTATCCATGGAAATATGGAACGCATCGAAAAAAGGGTTCCGCAAAACCCGGCCTTTCCGAAATCCCATGATGACGGCGCGCTCACGGAGTTGTTCGGGCGTAATCTGCGCACTGATCCTTTCCACCGGCAAACGATCGTTTTGGAGCGCTTTTATATACTCCTCTACACTTTCCGCATTCTGGTAGCAGTAACCGTTCAGATAC
>ERZ856578.5176-NODE-5176-length-16251-cov-4.922901_pt1 | contig 16251 bp, 12 predicted proteins | sample MGYA00514384_ERZ856578 | MGnify/ENA primary metagenome ERZ856578 (study PRJEB29103, sample SAMN06111958) | human gut metagenome | biome: human gut; feature: ankylosing spondylitis patient; material: healthy_person | host: Homo sapiens | place: China:Hangzhou...
GCTGAAGGCTGCATCGTTGATGGGCTTTTGCGTCTCTGCCGTGCTTCTTGTGATTGTTGTATTATTTGGGTACATCGCCGCCCTCATTATGAACGCCTGCGGCGTGACCGTGATGGGCGCTGACGGCACGGCCCAGCCCCTGATGGACTTTACCGCCGTGGCTCAGGCCGGTCTGGTGGGCCTGCCCCCCTTCCAGCTGGCCAAGTTCGATGTGACCGCCATTCTGGTCATGGCCCCCATCGCCCTGGCCACCATGATGGAGCACATCGGCGATATGTCCGCCATCTCCGCCACCACTGAGCGCAACTTCCTTCAGGACCCCGGCCTGCACCGCACCCTGGTGGGCGACGGTCTGGCCACCTCTCTGTCCGCCATGTTCGGCGGCCCCGCCAACACCACCTATGGCGAGAACACCGGCGTGCTGGTGCTGTCCAACGTCCATGATCCCCGGGTCATCCGCATCGCCGCCTGCTTTGCCGTCATCCTGGGCTTCATCCCCAAGATGGCCGAGGTCATCGGCTCTATGCCCTCCGCCATCGTGGGCGGCGTATCCTTCATCCTGTACGGCATGATCTCCGCCATCGGCGTGCGCAACATCGTGGAGAATCAGGTGGACTTTACCAAGTCCCGCAACCTGATCATCGCCGCCGTGATCCTGGTGTGCGGCCTGGGCTTCTCCAGCGGCCTCACCTTCCACGTGGCCGGCACCTCCGTCACCCTCACCGGTTTGGCCATTGCCGCCCTGGCCGGCATCATCCTGAATGCCATCCTGCCCGGCAACGACTATGAGTTCGGCGCCAACCCCGAGGGCGACCAGAACCGGGGCATCCACGCCTGAGACACCCTCGACCTAACTTGAAAAAGACTGCGGCTGCCGTGATCTTCGCGGCAGCCCTTTCTGAATTTTTCGGGACCCTATCAACCCCACGGCTGAAAACAAGGAGGACACCATGACACAGTTCACAGGTCTGTCAGAGCGGGAGGCGGCCCTCTCCCGGGAGAAATACGGCAGCAACGCCATTCCAGAGTCGGAGCCCACCACCTTCTGGGCGGAGTTCAAGGCCACGTTCCAGGACCCCATGATCCGCATCCTGCTGGCGGTGGCCCTGCTGATGGTGGTCATGTGTCTGTTCGGCTATGCCGACGTATATGAACCCGCCGGGACCATCCTGGCGGTGATCCTGGTGGCCATCGTCTCTGCCAAGACGGGGGTAGCCAGCGACACGAAATACCGCCAGCTGAAGGGCAGCGCTAAAAAAGACCGGTGCAAGGTCTACCGGGACGGCATCATCACCATTCTGGACGTGGACCAGGTGGTGGTGGGGGACAAGGTGCTGCTCCAGGCCGGGGATAAAATTCCCGCCGACGGCGTGCTGATCCACGGCAATGTGCGGGTGGACAACTCCGCCCTGAACGGCGAGGCGGAGGAGTGCCCCAAGACCGCCGCCCCCCAGGGGACTCGGCTGCCCGAGGACATCACCGGCGACGTGTTCGTGGACGAAAGCTCTCTGTTTCGCGGCGCGGTCCTCTTCGACGGGGAGGGCGTGCTGGACGTGCAGCGGGTGGGCGTGTCCACCATGATGGGCCGCATGGCCCAGGAGATGCAGGCCGACGAGCCGGACTCCCCCCTGAAGGTGAAGCTGGCCCGGCTGGCGGGCATGATCTCTAAATTCGGCTATATCGGCGCGGTGGTCATCGCCGCCATGTATCTGGGCCACTCGGTGCTGCTGGCGGGGGGCTTTGGCCCCTATCTGGCCCAGGGCCTGGTGCCCGTGCTGAAAAACGCGGTGGACGCCCTGTCTCTGGCGGTGGTCATCGTGGTGTGCGCCGTGCCCGAGGGGCTGCCCCTGATGATCTCTCTGGTGCTGATGCAGAACACCAGCAAGATGCTGGACCACAATGTGCTGGTGCGCAAGGCCGAGGGCATCGAGACGGCGGGCTCCCTGAATATTCTGTTCAGCGATAAGACGGGCACCATCACCAAGGGGCGGCTGGAGGTGGTGGAGTTCTTCACCGCCGGGGGCATCACCATCCCCCTGAACGAGCTGGACCAGCACACCGCCACCAAGAGCCTGCTGGACCTGGCCATCGGCAAGAACAGCCAGTCCATGTTCGACGGCCAGGGCAATGTTGTCGGCGGCAACGCCACAGATCAGGCTCTGATGAAGCTCATCGGGGCGGAGGTATACGGCGACTTAGAGCGCAGCTGCGCCGTCACCGCCAGCCAGAGCTTCAACTCCGCCAACAAGTTCAGCCAGGCCTATCTGGCCGACCTGGGCAAGACCTTCTATAAGGGTGCGCCGGAGCGGCTGCTGGCGAAAGCCCGACGCTATGTGAGCCTGGGGGGCGAGATCCGGGACATCGACCCCGAGGTGGTGGACCGGAAGATCGACGAGTTGGCCGCCCGGTCCATGCGGGTGCTGGCCCTAGGCTATTCCCAGCAGGAGATGGTCCACGACAGATCAACCCGGACACGGTGATCATCGGCTTTGTGGCCATCCGGGACGATGTGCGGCCCGAGGCCCGGCAGGCCATCGCCTCCGTCCAGCGGGCGGGCATTCAGGTGGTGATGATCACCGGAGACCGGCTGGAGACGGCGGCCTCCATCGCCCGGGACGCCGGGCTGCTGCAAAGCAACGACGATTTGGCCATCACCTCCGCCCAGCTGAACCGGCTCAGCGACGACGAGGTGAAAAAGATCGTCCCCCGCATCCGGGTCATCGCCCGGGCCCTGCCCACAGACAAGTCCCGCATGGTCCGCCTGTGCCAGGAGATGGGCCTGGTGGTGGGCATGACGGGGGACGGGGTGAACGACTCCCCCGCCCTGAAGCGGGCCGACGTGGGTTTTGCCATGGGCAGCGGCACCCAGGCGGCCAAAGAGGCGGGGAAGATCGTCATCCTGGACGACAACTTCAAGTCCATCCGGGACACCATCTGGTATGGCCGCACCATCTATCACAACATTCTGAAATTCTGCAAGTTCCAGCTGACCATCAATCTCACCGCTGTGGTGGTCAGCGCCATCGCCCCCTTCTTCGGGGTGGACGAACCTCTCCAGGTGACCCATCTGCTGTTTGTCAACCTGGTGATGGACGGCCTGGGGGCCATGATGCTGGGCAGCGAACCGGCCCAGAAGGCCTATATGCGGGAGAAGCCCCGCCGCCGGGACGAGAGCATCATCAGCCGCCCCATGGCCGCCCAGATCGGCGTGGCGGGCCTGTGGCTGACAGTCCTCAGCTTCTTTTTCCTGAAGGCCCCCTGCCTGGACGGCCTGTTCCAGACCATGGAGCAGCGCCTCACCGCCTATTTCGTCCTGTTCATCTGGAGCGCCCTGTTTAACGGCTTTAACGTGCGGGACGAAGGAGGGCACATCTTCCGGGGCCTGAACGAGAACCGGGGCTTTCTGCGGGTGTTCGCCATCATCGTGGCCGTTCAGGCGGTCATCGTCAACGCGGCGCTGATGCCCGGGCTGGGCTGGCTGGGCCGGATGTTCCACTGTGTGCCCTTTGCCCCGGCGGGGTGGGCCGCAGTGATCGCCCTGGCCGCCGCCGTCATCCCCCTGGACCTGCTCCGCAAGGGCGTTCTGGCCCTGCTGCACCCCAAGGCCCAGGAGCCGGACGAGGAAATATGAAGATTTCATAAAATCCGCCAGGGGTCCTTGCACCGAAGGCAAAAATGAGATAAAATAGAAGCACGTTTAAGGATAAAGGAGGCTTCCCTATGGGTTTCTTTGATAACATGAAGGACCGCGCCGTGGACCTGGCTCAGGCCGGTGTGGCCCAGTCCAAGCGCCTGGCCGAGATCGCCAAGCTGAAGACCGCCAATCTGGGCGAGGAGGACACCATTAAGAAGGCTTACATCGAGCTGGGCAAGCTCTATTACGCCGAGAAGGGCGCGTCCCCCGACGGGGCCTATGTGGCCGCCTGCGAGCGCATCGACGCCGCCCGGGCCGCCATCGAGACCAATAACGACCGCATTGCCGAGCTGAAGACCGCCGGTGACACCGTCATCGTGGACGACGGCCCCATTGTGGACGGCCCCGTGGCCCAGCCCACCGAGGAGGCCACCCAGGCCGACTTTGCCGAGGAGGAGACCGCCGCCCCGGAGCAGCCGGAGGAGGCCCCCAAGACCGAGGAGTAAACCGAACAGATCCTGTAACGCCCGCCGCTGTGGTTTCAGCGGCGGGCGTTTTTGCGCCCGGGACGGCCCGTCACATCTGTGCTTGAAAAGCGGGGGAACAGCGACTATATGTAGACATACACGACACGTTTTTTGCAAGCAAGGAGAATGTGATGTTGAGACAGGAATACCAGGATATCCGCGCCGCCCTGTCCGCCGTGGATGAGGTGCTGAAGAATATCTCCGCCCTGGACCAGGCCACGGACGAGAGGGAGCTGAACCGTATCCTGCCTGCCCTGCTGGCGTCTATGGGCCGCTATGCCGCGGCGGACCGGGCCTATCTGTTCGGCTGGACGGACGAGAAGCGGCTGGCCCTGCACATGACCCACGAGTGGTGCGCCCCCGGGGTGCGGCCCACCATGGACGAGATGCAGGACCTGCGCATGGCGGACATGCCCAACTGGGCCCCCAGGCTGCGCCGGGGGGAGGCCATCGTCTCTGACAACTGGGACGCAGAGCGGGAGCGGACCCCGGAGGAGTTCCGCCTGTTCGACGGCCAGGACATCCACGCCCTGATGGTCATTCCCATTCTGGCCAACCAGACCCTCAGCGGCTACATCGGCTTTGACAACCCGGACCAGAGCACCTCCGCCCTGTCTGTCCGCTTGCTCACCTCCATCGGCGGGCACCTGGGCAGTCTGCGGGAGAACCTGTGGATGATGGCCGAGCTGGAGGAGAAGCGCCGCACCTTACAGGAGAATTTCGACGCCCTCAGCCGGGAATAGCACGTGCTGGACGCCCTGAGCATCGACTATACCTCGGTGTACTACTGCGACTTAGAGGCGGACACCAACGCTGCCGTGGCCGACAGCGAGCTGACCTCCGGCCACCAGAAGTATTCCTTCCGCATCCGGTATTACTATGAAAACTTTGTGGTGCAGGAGTCGGCCCCGGACTTTTTGGAGAAGATGAGCGCGGACTATCTGCGGGCATATCTGAAGGAGAAGGACCGCTTTGCCTATCGCTTCCGCACCCACCCCAACCCCGCCGGACAGCAGTATTTCGAGGTGCAGGTGGTCCGCCTGCGGGACATGCCCGGCTTTAAGGCGGTGATGGGCTATCGCTACATCGACGACATCGTTCTGGAGCAGGAGCGCCAGCGCCAGCAGCTGGAGCAGGCCCTGTCCACCGCCACCACCAACAGCGAGATCGTGGATTCCATCAGCAAGATCTATTGGCTGATCTACCGCATGGACCTGGTGTCCGGCATCTATGAGGAGGTGTCCGCCGGGCAGGAGATGCACCGCCTCACCGGCAAGTGGGGCCGGACGGACCAGGTGTTTCAGGAGGTGCGGGAGACCATCGTCGCCCAGGAGCACCAGGAGCAGATGCGCCGCTTTTTGGACACCAGCACCCTGCCCCAGCGCCTGCGGGACACGGAGAGCGTGGCCATGGAGTATCACGCCGCCAGCGGCTCCTGGCACCTGGCCCGGTTCATCGTGAAAAAGCGGGACAAGAGCGGCAGAGTGACCAATGTGCTGTATGTGGTCCGGAAGATCGACAAGCAGAAACAGCAGGAGCTGGAATACCGGGAGAAGCTGGTGGCCGCCGCCGAGGAGGCCCGCCGGGCCAACATGGCCAAAACGGACTTTCTCCGCCGCATGAGCCACGACATCCGCACCCCCATCAACGGCATCCGGGGCGTGGTGTCCATGGCGGAGCATTTTCCCGACGACCTGGCCCGTCAGAAGGAGTGCCGGGACAAGGTGATGCAGGCCTCCGGCTTTCTGCTGGATCTAGTAAACGACGTGCTGGATATGAACCGGCTGGAGTCGGGCACCATCGTGCTGGAGCACAAGCCCTTTGACCTGACCGAGTTGCTGGAGGAGACCTGCGGCATCATCCAGATGCAGGGCCAGGCCCACCGGCTGCGCTTTCAGGCCCAGCCCTGGGGCATTCAGCACCCCCATCTGCTGGGCAGCCCCCTCCACCTGCGCCAGGTGCTGCAAAACATCGGCGGGAACGCGGTGAAGTATAACCGGGACGGGGGCAGCATCACCGTCCGCTGTGAGGAGACGGGCTGCGCCGACGGAAGGGCGTCCTTCCGCTTTGTGTGCGATGACACCGGGCGGGGCATGAGCCGGGAGTTTCAAAAGCACGCCTTCGAGCCCTTCACCCAGGAGGAATATGGCGCCCGGACCAGCTACACCGGCACCGGCCTGGGCCTGTCCATCGCCAAGCAGCTGGTGGAGAAGATGGGCGGCGATGTCCGCATCCAAAGCCAGCGGGACGTGGGCACCCGGGTGGAGGTGACGCTGACCTTTGACGTGGACCGGAACTATGAGGCCGCGGCCCGGCAGACGGAGCAGGAGGAGCGCATCGACCTGACCGGGGTGCGGGTGCTGCTGGTGGAGGACAACGACCTGAACATGGAGTGCGCCCGGTTCACCCTGGAGCGGGTGGGCATGGAGGTCAAGGCGGTGGACGCCTTTGCCCAGTCCGCCCCGGGGCAGTTCGACCTGATCCTGATGGACGTGATGATGCCCGTGCTGGACGGTCTGGGGGCCACCAGGGCCATCCGGGCCATGGACCGGCCCGATGCCAGCGCCGTGCCCATCTTCGCCATGACGGCCAACGCCTTCCCCGAGGACATGGCCCTCAGCCGCCACGCGGGGATGAACGAGCACCTGTCCAAGCCCCTGCGGGAAAACGAACTGCTGAAGACCATCCGCCGGTATGTGAAATCAAGATCTTGCTGATTTTGCGACAAAAAACGGAAAATTGGCGCCTGCCGCCCAGCCAGAGACTGTCACAAGTCCCGGCTGGGCGGTTTTTTGCCGCCTGGGCTGGAAGGCGAGGAAGGCCGGACCAGGGATAGCAGCTCAATACGGCGGGCCATAATGAGAGGGCGGACGGCGGAGAAAGCCGGGCGGCTCTCTTTTTATTTGCGACAAAAAAGACAGTCGGCCGGCAGCCGGTACGCAAGAAGGGGGGAGGGCGTTTGAAGAAAAAGCGGGAAAAGGGCTGGCGGACGGCCCTGGCGGGGATGGCCTGTCTGGCCATGCTGCTAGGGCTGACCGGGGAGCAATTCCGGGCCGGGGCGGCCTGGTCCCCGGGGCAGCAGGGCGGCGCGGTGAGCCGAAGGGTGGTGCCCCTGGGCCGTGCGGTGGGCATCAAGCTGTTTTCCGACGGGGTGCTGGTGGTGGGCCTGTCCGCCATCGAGACCGACCAGGGCAGCAAAAGCCCGGGCAAGGACTGCGGCCTGAAGCTGGGGGACGTGATCACCCACGTGGACGGGGACCAGGTGGACACCATCCAGCAGATGCAGACTTTGGTGGCCCGGCATAAGGACCAGCCCCTGACCATCCAGGCCATGCGGGGGGAGAAGCAGATGCAGCTGACCGCCGCGCCGGTGGCCAACCGCCAGGGGACCTATCAGCTGGGGGTGTGGCTGCGGGACTCTATGGCGGGCATCGGCACCATGACCTTTTGGGACCCTGACACCGGTGTGTTTGCCGCCCTGGGCCACGGCATCAACGACGTGGACACTGCGGCGCTGATGCCGCTGGAGTCCGGGGGCATCATGGCGGCCACCGTGTCCGGGGTGGAGCGGGGCCGGGTCGGCGCGCCGGGGGAGCTCCACGGGGACTTTGATCTGACGGCGGACCTGGGCAGCCTGTATGCCAACACCAGCCAGGGGGTGTTCGGACGGACGGCCCAGCCGCTCTCTGACCGGGCGGAGACGGTGGAGGTGGCCCGGGCGGACCAGGTCCGCACCGGCCCGGCCACCATCCTGTCCAACATCCGGGGAGATCAGGTGGAGGAGTTCCAGGTGGAGATCACCCATGTCTCCCGGTCCGGGGACGGCACCCGGAACCTGATGCTGGAGGTGACCGACCCTAAGCTGCTCTCGGCCACCGGGGGAATCGTCCAGGGTATGTCCGGCTCCCCCATCCTCCAGGACGGACGGCTGGCCGGGGCGGTGACCCACGTCCTCATCGACGACCCCACCCGGGGCTATGGCATTTTTGCCGAAAATATGTGCCGGGCGGCGGATTGATGGGAAAGCGCGGACGGGAAGGGGGTGAAAAACGCCCTCTTTCCGCCCCCGTTTTTTCAGCGATTTACAAGATAAGATAGCGTTCCCTGTAACCGTGAAAAATATCAGAACCAAGGATCAGAAGAAGAATGTTGTAAAATCGGGATAATATCGGAAAAAGCATGTCGAAACCCCTGAAAAATATATGACAGAAAATGGAGAAAACCCCTTGCATAGGTTGTCTGAATATGGTAAATTATAGTTGGTCAGTCGAAATGACCAGGGGTGACGCGAACCGGAGGAAAAATTTGTTTGGAAAAGGAGGCAGTGTCCTATGGAGGGGATCAGACGGGTTTTGCTCGCAGACACGGGGGAAGAATTTCGGTTGGGATTTGCCGCGGCCGTGGAGAACGAGCCGGATATCCAAATCATAGGCCAAACAGGAGACGGGGAGGAGCTGCTGCGCCTGACGCAGAGCCTTCAGCCCGACGCGATCGTGATGGAGATGGTACTCACCAGCCTGGACGGGCTGGAGGTCCTGGACGAGCTGGCCAAGCTGGAGCATCGGCCCAGGGTGGTCATCCTGTCCAGCTACATCCGGGGCAACGTGGCGGAGATCGCCGGGGCCAAGGGCGCAGACTACTATCTCACCAAGCCCTGCCGGGCCAGCACCGTGTGCGAGCGCATCCGCCAGGTGACCTCTGCCGCGGGCCTGGACCCGGAGGGGGAGGAGGACACCCTGAGCATGGAGACGCAGATCACCGCCATCATCCATGACGTGGGCGTGCCCGCCCACATCAAGGGCTATCAATACCTGCGGGAGGCCATTTTGATCGCGGTGGAGGACATCGACGTCATCAACGCCGTGACCAAGGTGCTCTATCCCGAGGTGGCCAAGCGCTTTGGCACCACCGCCAGCCGGGTGGAGCGGGCCATCCGCCACGCCATCGAGGTGGCCTGGGACCGGGGCGATTTAGAAACGCTGCAAAAGTACTTTGGTTACACCGTCTCAAACGCGAAGGGGAAGCCGACCAACAGCGAATTCATCGCCATGATCGCCGACCGGCTGCAATTGCAGCGGAAGCGGGCTTAACTTGAGCTTTTTCCCTGCTTGTGGTATACTGTCGAAAACGGCACGTGCCGCAAGATCGTGAGGAGAAAGCAAATGACGTTTGACTATATTCCCAAGGGCGTGTGCGCCCGTAAATTCACCATCCAGGTGGAGGACGGCGTGATCCAGTCGGTGAAGGCCGAGGGGGGCTGCAACGGAAATCTTCAGGGCGTGGCCGCCCTGCTGCGGGGCATGACCCCGGAGGAGGCGGTGCAGCGCATGGAGGGCATCCGCTGCGGGATGAAGAAGACCTCCTGTCCCGACCAGATCGCCCAGGCCCTGAAGGGTGTTATAACGTAAACGGTCAATGAAAACCTCCGGCAGACGGCCGGAGGTTTTTTTAGACCCCATTCGACTTTCTGCACCAACAGCTGCATACAGCTTGGGCACAATGACCAGGAAAAATCAGGTAATAAAAGTGGAGAAACAAGAAGGATAGACGAAAAATTTAGTTTTTTATCACGAAAAATTAACAAACAAAAGTTGAAAAATCGGCCCGTGTGTAAAGAAGCAATAAAACCCGAAAAAAGCCATTGCCTTTTTGGCGAAAATGTAGTACAATCATGGTGCAAGAAATCCTGCTTCAAAACAAGACGAATTGGAGGAACTCAATATGAAAAAGAAACTTGCTCTTGCCCTGGCGGCTTCTATGCTGCTGACCATGTCCCTGGCCTCCTGCGGTTCCAACAGTCAGCCCTCCGGCGGAAGCTCCGGCGGCGGCTCCTCCTCCTCCGGCGGCGACACCAACGTGGGCATCGTCACCGGCGGCAAGGACGGCGGCACCAGCCTGACCTTCACCACCGGCGGCGACCAGGGTACTTACTATGGCTTCGGCGGCGTGTTGGCCGGTAAGGTCAGCGAGGCCACCAGCACCACCGTCACCGCCATCACCTCCGGCGGCTCCCAGGCCAACGTAGAGGCCATGGAGGAGGGCGACGCCCAGCTGGGCTTTGTCCAGACCGACGTGGGCGCTTACGCCTATAACGGCACCCGCCTGTTCGAGGAGACCGGCAAGGTGGAGGACTTCTCCACTGTGGCCAACCTGTACATGGAGCAGGTGCAGATCGTCACCCTGGACGAGAACATCAAGTCCGTGGCCGACCTGGCCGGTAAGAATGTCTCCGTCGGCGCTGCCGGTTCCGGCGTGTACTACAACGCCGTGGACGTGCTGAGCGCCTATGGCCTGGACGTGGAGAAGGACATCAACCCCACCTATCAGTCCTTCGGCGACAGCGCTGAGTCCCTCCAGGACGGCAAGATCGACGCCGCCTTCGTGGTCGCCGGCGCTCCCACCACCGCCATCACCTCTCTGGCCGCCACCAAGCCCGTCTATCTGGTGAGCCTGGACGACGAGCACATCGACAAGCTGCTGGCCGACTCCCCCTACTACAGCAAGACCACCATCTCCAAGGACACCTATAACATGCCCGAGGACGTGACCACCGTGGCCGTGGGCGCCGTGGTCATCGCCCGTGACGACGTGTCCGACGCCGACGTTTACAACTTCCTGTTCGGTATCTTCGAGAATGTGGACTCCATCACCGCTGCCCACGCCAAGGGCGCTGAGCTGGATCTGGACTTTGCCGCCTCCTATGAGGCCGTGCCTTATCACCCCGGCGCCGTGGCCTACTTCGCCGAAAAGGGCATCACTGTCAACGGCAAGTAAACGCCTGCAAGCACAACTTTTAAACAGAAACTGTGGGGTGCGGCGGGATAAAACCCGCCGCACCCGCCGCCAGACCGCAGCTGTGGGACAGCGGCGGCCCCATCAAGACTTTGGCGGGGCGGCCCGTGTTCCGCAGTTGAAGGAGACGAGGGAGCTGTTTTTGGAGAAAGGAGACGCTATGGACGTAAAGGACAAGAAAACCATGGAACCGGAAGTTGACGTCGGCACCGCCGCCGACGTGGAAGAGGTCATGAAAAAGTATGACCGGGAATCCAACGTGCGTGTTTGGGAGGGAGTACCCAAGACCATCGTGCGCCTGCTGAATATCGTTTTCTCGGTGTACTGCATCTGGGTGACCCTGTTCAGTGTGGCCATTCCCGAGGTCAAGCTGAATATCTTCCTGGGTTCCATCCTGATCCTGGGTTATCTGAACTTCCCCATCCGCAAGGGGATCACCAAGGTCAACCACATGCCCTGGTACGACATCATCTTCATGGTGGTGGGGGCATTCCCCTTCTTCTATTTCGCTTATCACGCCAAAGACATTATCATGCTGGCCACCCGCGTGACCAAGGACCCCTTCATGGTGGCCATCGCCATCATCGGCGTGCTGGCCCTGATGGAGCTGTGCCGCCGCAGCGTAGGTATCCCCATCTTGTGTGTGGTGGGCTGCCTGCTGGTCTACACCTTTATCAATGTCCGGTTCGGCAAGGTGGTTTATGACCTGTTCTACACCACCACCGGCCTGATGAACACCCCCATCAACGTGTGCGCCAAGTACATCGTGGTCTTCATCATCTTCGGCGCGTTCTTGGAGCGGACGGGCATCTCCGCCTTCTTCATCAACCTGGCCAACTGCGTGGCCGGTTCCAGCGCCGGCGGCCCGGCCAAGGTGGCCGTTATCTCCTCCGCCCTGTGCGGCATGGTGTCCGGCTCCTCCGTGGGCAACACCGTGACCACCGGCTCCGTCACCATCCCCATGATGAAAAAGACGGGCTATCAGCCCCAGTTCGCCGGAGCCGTTGAGGCGGCCTCCTCCACCGGCGGCCAGATCATGCCCCCCATCATGGGTGCCGCCGCCTTCCTGATGGCCGAGTATATGGGCATCCCCTATGCCCAGGTGGCTCTGAAGGCCATCCTGCCCGCCGTGCTGTACTTCACCGGCATTTACATCGCCGTCCACCTGGAGGCCAAGCGCCTGGGGCTGCGGGGCCTGTCCAAGGAGGAACTGCCCAAGATCAAGAATCTGCTGCCCAAGCTGTATCTGCTGCTGCCTCTGATCATCCTGGTGGTCATGGTGTCCACCAACATGTACACCATGCAGTTCTCCGCCTCTGTGGCCATCGGCATCACCATTCTGGTGGGTCTGGTGAACAAGGACGACCGCATCACCCTGACCAAGTGCCTGGACGCTCTGGAAGCGGGCGGCAAGGGCACCATCACCGTGGCCGTGGCCTGTGCCATGGCCGGCCTGGTGGCCGGCTGCATCACCTCCACCGGCCTGGCCTCTAAGCTCATCACCGTCATCGTCAACGTGTCCGGCGGCCACGCCATCATCGCTCTGGCGCTGACCATGCTGTGCTGCATCGTGCTGGGCATGGGCGTGCCCACCACCGCCAACTACTGCATCATGGCGGCCACCTGCGCCCCCATCCTGATGAGCCCCCAGATCGGCATCCCCCGGGTGTGCGCCCACTTCTTCGTGTTCTACTTCGGCATCGTGGCCGACATCACGCCTCCCGTGGCCCTGGCCGCCTATGCCGGTTCCGCCATCGCCAAGGCGCCTCCCATGAAGACCGCCTTCAACGCCACCCGCCTGGCCATCGCGGCCTTCATCGTGCCCTATATCTTCGCCTTCAGCCCCGTGATGCTCTTCGAGTTTGAGGCCGGGACCTCCACCGCCATGATGGTCCTCCAGGTCATCCAGATCTGCATCACCTCTCTGCTGGGTATCTTCGGCGTGGCGGCGGCCCTGAACGGCTTCCTGTTCCGCCAGATGAACCCCCTGTTCCGCGTGCTTATGGCCCTGGGCGGCCTGGGCATGATGATCCCCGGCACCGTGTCTGACCTGGTCGGCCTGGTGGTCGTGGGCGGCATCTATGCCTATCAGTACGTGAGCGTTGCGAAGAAAAAGGTCCTGGGCTAAGTCCTGATCAAGCAGCGATCAAACAGCAAAAAAATTCCCTTCCGCTGAAAAAGCGGAAGGGAATTTTTTATGCAAAAATCTTACTCGTGGCAGTGCTCACAGTCGCCCTCGCAGAACAGGTTGGGGTCATAGGCGATGTGGTTCTTGTCGTAATAGTCCTTCACGGCGGCCTTCACGGCCTCCTCCGCCAGGACGGAGCAGTGGATCTTGTGGGCGGGCAGACCGTCCAGAGCCTCCACAACGGCCTTGTTGGACAGCTCCAGAGCCTCGGTGACGGGCTTGCCCTTGATCATCTCGGTGGCGATGGAGCTGGTGGCGATGGCGGAGCCGCAGCCAAAGGTGGTGAACTTGGCGTCGGTGATGACGCCGTCGTCGATCTTCAGGGTCATGCGCATGATGTCGCCGCACTTGGCGTTGCCCACCTGGCCCACGCCGTCCGCGTTTTCGATCTCACCCACATTTCTGGGGTTGCGGAAATGGTCCATGACCTTCTCACTGTATAACATAAGAACGAACTCCTTTCTGTAACTCATCCCAAACGGGGGACATGGCCCGCAGGCGCTCTACCACTTCGGCCACGGCCTGGATGGTGTAGTCGATCTCCTCCTCGGTGGTCTCAGCCCCCAGAGTCAGACGCAGAGAGCCGTGGGCCACATCGTGGACCCGGCCAATGGCCAGCAGCACGTGGCTGGGGTCCAGGGAGCCGGAGGTGCAGGCGGAGCCAGAGGAGGCGGCGATGCCCTTGTCATCCAGCAGCAGCAGCATAGACTCGCCCTCGATGCCCTCGAAGCAGAAGCTCACGTTGCCGGGCAGACGGCGGACAGGGTCGCCGTTCAGGGCGCTGTGGGGGATCTTGCTCAGTCCGGCGATCAGCCGCTCCCGCAGGGCCAGCTGGCGCTGGGTGTCCTCGGCCATGTGGTCGCAGGCGTCCTTCAGAGCCACGGCCATGCCGGCGATGGCGGGCAGATTCTCGGTGCCGGCCCGCTTGCCCCGCTCCTGGGCGCCGCCCTCGATGAGGTTCAGCAGGGGCACGCCCCGGCGGACATACAGCAGACCGGTGCCGCGGGGACCGTGGAACTTGTGGCCGGACAGAGACAGCATGTCGATGTGCTGCTTCTTCACGTCGATGGGCAGATGGCCCGCGGCCTGCACCGCGTCGGTGTGGAACAGCACGTGCTTCTCGTGGCACAGGGCGCCGATTTCCTCGATGGGCTGGATGGAGCCGATCTCGTTGTTGGCGAACATGATGCTCACCAGGGCGGTGTCCTCCCGGATGGCGGCGGCCACGTCAGCGACCTTTACGATGCCGCTCTCGTCCACGGGGAGGAGGGTGACGTCAAAGCCGTCCTTCTCCAGCCGGGCCAGGGTGTGGAGCACGGCGTGGTGCTCGATGGCGGTGGAGATGAGGTGGGTCTTGCCCTTGCGCTTGCCCAGCAGGGCGGCGCTGACGATGGCCTGGTTGTCCGCCTCGCTGCCGCCGGAGGTGAAATAGATCTCCCGGGGGTCAGCGCCGATGCAGGCGGCCACCGTCTCACGGGCCTGGGCCAGGGCCTCGGCGGCCTTCTGCCCGGGGGTGTGCAGGCTGGAGGGGTTGCCCCAGAACTGCTCCATGCACTCCAGCATGGCCTTTTGGGCCGCCGGACTGGTCTTGGTGGTGGCCGCGTTATCCAAGTAGATCATGGGATCGTTCCTTTCTGTATCGCCGGGGAGGAAACAGAGGGCCTGTCCGCCCCCCGGAGAAAAACATATCTTTTTTATAGGTTTGAGTGAATCATATCATTGAAAACCTATAATGTCAATAGGATTTAAAAAACATGGTGGAACGCAATGGGAACGGGGCGCATTTTGGGGTAGGGTTGTACAAAACGACTATACCACGCCGGTGTCCCCCAGGGCCTGGGCCTGGGCGGTGAGCTGTTCCAGGGAGATGCCCTGGAAATAGTCGTCGATGATGCGGTTCAGCTCCCGCCACATGGGCAGGGTGGCGCAGTTTCCGTGGCGGGGGCAGTCGTCGTCCCGGCAGTTCACCGGGGACAGGGAGCCCTCCGCCGCCCGGAGGATATCGGCCACGGTACATTCCTCGGGCGTGCAGGACAGGCGATAGCCCCCGCCCTTGCCCCGGGTGCCGATGACCAGACCGGCGGACACCAGGCTCTTTACAATGGCCTCTAAATATTTTTCCGAGATCTGCTGGTGCTCGGCGATCTCTTTCAGACAGACCACCCCCTCGTCCCGGCGGACGGCCAGCTCGATCATCACCCGCAGAGCATAGCGCCCCTTTGTGGAAACCATCAAGGATATCGACCTTCTTCCTCTAAAACCTATTATAATAGAGGGTTTATCGAAATGCAAGCGTTTTCCTCTCTCTTGCGCCGGGGGAGGGATGATGTTATAATCACCATATTGAATTGTTGACGTTTTGACCGTTTTCTGGTTTAATCGTGTAATCGTGAAAAAGGAGATTTGTATTTATGGACAAGCAAATGTCCCGGCTGTGGCAGCGGGTGGACCCGGCGGCCAGGGCCGCGTTTTTCAGCTGCTTTATGGTGGGCTATCTGGCCCATCTCTTTGCCTTTGCCAACCTGATCCCCAACGCCGACGGCCTGAGCCGGGTGTATGACCCCCAGCAGATGACAGTGTCTGGCCGGTGGTTTCTGCACTACGCCTCGGCCCTGAACGATTTTACCCAGATGCCCGCCGCCATCGGCCTGGTGACCATGGTGCTGCTGGGTCTGGCCGCCGCGTTGACGGTGGACATCCTGAAGATCCGGGGCCGGGTGGCCGCCGGGCTGTGGGGGGCCATTATGGCCGCCTTCCCCTGCCTGGGGTATACCTTCCTCTATATGTTCACCGCCTCGGCCTATGCCCTGTCCATTCTTCTCTCTGCGGGTTTGGTGTGGCTGGCACGGCGGGGAGACAAGTGGTCTCTCCTGGGGCCGGTGCTGCTGGCCCTGGCCATGGGCGTCTATCAGGCCTACGTCACCGTGGCCATCGGCCTTGCCCTGCTGGCAGTGCTGCGGGAGACGCTGGAGCCCTCCGCCACCTTTCAGAGGACCCTGCGTCTGGGGGTGCGGTTCGTGGTCCACCTGGCGGTGGGGGCCATTCTCTATTATGCCATTTTGATGGTGTTTCTAAAAGTGAAGGGCCTGGAGCTGCTGTCCTATCTGGGC
>ERZ856578.5177-NODE-5177-length-16248-cov-3.162760_pt1 | contig 16248 bp, 13 predicted proteins | sample MGYA00514384_ERZ856578 | MGnify/ENA primary metagenome ERZ856578 (study PRJEB29103, sample SAMN06111958) | human gut metagenome | biome: human gut; feature: ankylosing spondylitis patient; material: healthy_person | host: Homo sapiens | place: China:Hangzhou...
TTTGAATTGTCTTAACAGCAGTCTCTCCGTTACCAATTGAGGGGTGTTTGCTATATGCATAATCCTTTTCTCCTGTTCAGCTGCGCGAGAATGCGCTCGAGCAGGCTTTGTTCATCGGCGAGACGCTCATGACCTTTCATGACGCGGGCAAGATCGGCCTGAAATTTCTCCACGCTTTTTTCCAGCTCGGGAACGGTCAGAGCAAAGGATTCGGACAGGATCCGCTCCACTTCCGCGTCGGCCGCGGCCGGCCGGTCTTCCGCCACAGCGAGGACGGAGCCCTCTTCCAGCGTTTCCACCACGGCGCGCAGCTTCTCGCGCAACACCACAAGGCGCTCCGCCAGATCGCCGCAGCGCGGTTCTTCGGAAGGCAGGATCAGATGGACGCGCCCATCGGCCTGCAGGAAGTCGATAAAATCCATCCCCAGAGATTCCGGGACCGCCATCGACAGCCGGCACATTTTTTCGATCATCAGCGCGCCTCCTCTCCGCTCATCGCCGCCCAGACGCGATCCAGTTCCGCATCCATCGGCGCGCAGGCGGCTTCGGCACAGCGGCGTTCCGATTCCCCGCGCGCCTGTTCGAGAAGACGCTGCGTCTCGCGCTCGTAAGCAGCGATTCTGCTTTTCTGCATCTCGTCGCAATGTTTCAGCGTATTCTCCACCATGAGACGCGCCCGTTGCTCCGCTTCCCGTACGCGAGCCTCGAGCTCCCGCTCCAAAGCGAGCGTACGTGCCTGCTGCGCCGCCGCCAGTTGATGCAACTGATCTTTCCAGCGCGACTCGTTTTCTTTCGGCGTCATGAGGCGTTCCCGGAATTCATCAGATACTCGCACAGATCGCTCCGGTCGATGATCCCCATCAGCAGTCGGCCTTCGACGACGGGCAGGCGCTTCACTTTGAGACGCAGCATCAAATCGGCCACGTTCATGATATTCGTCTCCGGCTGCACCGACTGGCAGCACGCCTGCATGTAATCGCGCACGACGCCGGCGCGGACCTGCGAAAATTTTTTTACCAGCAGTTCATGTTCGCCGTAGAGAAAAGAGTCCTGCGCAAGGATCTCCAGATACGACGGCAGCACGGAGCGGAGGATGTCCGATTCCGAAAGGAAGCCCACCAGACGCCACTGATCGTCCACGACCGGAACGCCGCTCAGGCTGTGGCTGCGCAACACGTGCATGGCGTCTTCGACGGTGTCTTCGGCCATGACGGCGGTCAGGTCGCGCTTCATCAGCTGCTCGGCGGTCACCATTTCGTTACGCATGATCGTTCTCTCTCCACGGGAATACGTTGAACCGCTCGCGGAACACCGCCAGCACAAAGGACAGCAGCTGGAAATCGCGCTTCAGCCGCCACGGCTCCTGGAACAGGCGATAGAGCCATTCGCAGCCGATTTTCTGCCAGAAACGGGGCGCCCGCTTCAACACCCCGGCGTAAACGTCGAAACTGCCGCCGACGCCGACGCAGAGGATCCCGTCCAGATTCGCGCGCTGCGAGTCGAGCCACTTCTCCTGCGCCGGCATTCCCAGCGCCGCAAAGAGGATTTTGGCGCCGCTGCCGCGCACGTTGCCGGCAACTTCGCCGGAAAAAGCGCGGTCGAAATAGCCGTCGTAACAACCGGAAACGACCAAGCCGGGGTATTCCGCCTGCAGGCGTTCCGCGGCGCGGCGGGCGATGCCCGGGCGGCCGCCCAGCAGGTACACGGGCAACGATTCCGACGCCGCCAGACGACAGAGCCGGTCCATGTAATCGATGCCGGCGATGCGTTCCACCACGGGCACTTTCAGCTTTCTCAACGCCCAGACCAGCCCGGCACCGTCGGGCAGGTTCAGATCGGCCGCGTTGGCGATGCGGCGGAACTCCGCGTCGGAGCGCGTTTCGTTCAGCCCCAGCGCGTTCATCGTCACCACCATGCGAAAACCCGGCTCGGAGCTCTTGAGCCAGGCCAGACTCTTCGACAGCGCGTAGTTCATGGAGATCCCGTCGATCCGTACGCCCCACAGCGCATGATCGTCGGCGCGCGTGCGCCGGCCGCCGTGCACGCCCCACAGCACCAGCAGCAATACGCCCGCCATCGCCGGCACCGCCATTTTCAGCGCGGCGGAATCGGGGATCAGCTGCATCAGAGCTACCGATCCCCCCACCAACAGGCAGATCTCCGTCACCAGACGGACCGCCGCCGGATGGTCCACGCCGCGCTCGATCACGCGGCTGTAAAGGTCGGGCGCCGCGCGAGTCTGTCCGTGTGTGAACGCATGACTGACCAGCCCCAGCGACAGCTCCACCAGCGGCACGGCGTAAAAGCCCAGCGGGATCACCATCAGCGCCGTGAGCGTGATCCCCTTGCTGACGCCAATGATGGAAATCCCCGCCACCAGCGTGCCCCACAAGGACGCAAGCGGCGTTCCCAGCTGGCGGAACTGATGGCCGAGCCGGCTCCAGTACGCGCCCACCAACACCAGCGACACGACCGAGACCAGGAACGCCTCGCTCAGATTTTGGCGCGAAAAATACGTCACCGCGACCATCAGCGACAGGCTGACGCCCAACAGATGCCCCGCCAGCCCCGGCACCTGGTCGAGCCGCCGGAACAGCACGGGGAACAGCGTCATCCACGCCGTAGTCAGCAGAATGGACTGCCACGAAGACAGATACAGAAACGCGGAACCGCTGGAAGAGACGAACGAAATCGGCTGCCCTGTCAGGGCAAAAATCAGTCCCGGCAAAACGATAAAGGCAAAGAAACCTTTTCCCGGCCGGGCCCGCTCCGCCAGCCCCACCACCATGGACAGCAACGAACAGGCCACCAGCGCTTCGATGCGGTCGCTACCGCTCCACAAAGCCAGCAGCATCATCACCGTCATCAGCGAAAGGTCTCTCATGTAGAAATATTGATCTCGGCTCAGTTTTTTCCTGAAAAAACGCTGAAGCGCCACACATCCGGCCGCCACCAGAAGCAGCGGCACGATCGCGTCAGCGGTGAACGGCAACGTCACAGCCGATTCCTCCCTTTTATACTTTCACCTGAAAGATTTCAGTCTGCAATCTTGAGAACGGACGGGAAACGCTCGCCTCGGCTCGTCTTAAACATTGTATCAGAGTTATTGATAAAAAAAAATCCCTTTTTGCGTCATCGGCCGGGAAGACGAAGGAAAACGACCGCGAGCAGGCCGTCGCGTCAGAAGCGTCCGTTCTTTATCAAAGCGAACGCGATGCGGCGGCGAGAGCCCTTTCCAAAAATTTACGGCCAGCGGAAAACTTGGCGGCAAAAAAGGACGGTCCGGCGGAGCTGCGCCGAACCGTCCTTTTTTCCGGACCGTATCGATTTTTTGTGTGGCGGACGAGCGTTTACTTTTTGCCGAGCGGTTCGATGTGCTTGACGCCGCCCATGTAGGGGACCAAAGCTTCGGGCAGATCGACGGAGCCGTCGGCGTTCTGGCAGTTTTCCAGCACGGCGATCAGCGTGCGACCGATCGCCAGACCGGAACCGTTCAGCGTGTGAACGTAGCGGGGCTTGCCGCCGTCGGCGGGACGATAGCGCGTGTTCATGCGGCGCGCCTGAAAATCGACGCAGTTGCTGCACGAGCTGATCTCGCGGTAGCAGTTCTGGCTGGGCAGCCAAACTTCCACGTCGTAGGTCTTGGCGGAGCCGAACCCCATGTCGCCGGTGCAGAGCACGATGACGCGATACGGCAGCCCGAGCCCCTGCAGCACTTCCTCGGCGTTGCCGGTCAGCTTTTCGAGTTCGTCCCAGCTGCTCTCGGGCGTGCAGATCTTCACCATCTCGACCTTGTCGAACTGGTGCAGGCGCATGATGCCGCGCACGTCGCGCCCGTAGCTGCCGGATTCGCGGCGGAAGCACGGCGTGTAGGCCGTGTAATATTTGGGCAGCTCGCTCTCGCTGAGCATCTCGCCGTTGTGCATGTTGGTCAGCGGCACTTCGGCGGTGGGAATCATCCACAGATCGTCCTTCTCGACCTTGTAGAGATCCTCGGCGAACTTGGGCAGCTGGCCGGTGCCGAGCATCGACTCGGAGTTGACCATCACGGGGACGTTGAACTCGGTATAGCCGTGCTTCTGGGTATGCATGTCAAGCATGTAGTTCATGATCGCGCGCTCGAGTCGGGCGCCCAATCCCTTGAAGACGGTAAAGCGGCTTTGAGCCATGCGGGGGCCGCGCTCGAAATCGAGCAGTCCGCAGGCTTCGGCCACGTCCCAATGAGCCTTGGGCTCGAAATCGAAACGGCGCGGCGCGCCCCAACGGCGCACTTCCACGTTTTCGGTCTCGTCCTTGCCGACGGGCACGGTGGCGTCGGGACGGTTGGGGATCTGCAGCATGAGCTCGCGAAGTTCCTCGTCGATCTCGGCCACGCGGGCGTCGTCGGCCTTGATCTGCTCGCCGAGCCTTCTCATCTCGTCCATGACGGCGGCAGCGTCGCCTCCGGCTGCCTTGATCCTGCCGACTTCTTTGGAACCGGCGTTGCGCCGGGCCTTGACCTCTTCGACGGAAGCCAGCAGTTTCTTGCGTTCGTCGTCGAGCGCCAGCACTTTGTCGACGTCGAAGTCGTTGTTTCTCGCTTTCAGATAGGCCTTGACGGCCTCCGTGTCCTCGCGAATCATATGTATATCGAGCATGGCAGGAGTCTCCTTCCTCAGTTATCAAAATCTATTCTTTGTTCTCGCGGATCTGCCTCAGCAGCGACACCATTTCCAGCGCGGCCAGCGCCGCTTCGGCTCCCTTGTTGCCGGCCTTGCTGCCGGCGCGGAGCAGGGCCTGCTCCAGATTCTCGGTGGTCAGCACGCCAAAGGCGACGGGCACGCGATGATCCAAGCCGACGGCGGCCAGCCCCTTCGACATTTCGGCGGAGACGTACTCGAAATGAGGCGTGTCGCCGCGGATCACCGCTCCGAGCGCAACCACCGCGTCGTAACGGCCGGAAAGGGCCAGTTCCTTCACGGTCAGCGGCAGTTCCCAGGCCCCGGGCACCCAGTAAACGTCGAATTCGTTCATTTTCACGCCGTGACGCACGAGCGCGTCTTTGGCCCCCTCCACCAGCTTGCCGCAGATCAGTTCGTTGAAACGCGACACGACGATTGCGTAACGCTCGCCCTGGGCGACTAAATTCCCCTGAACTACTTTCATGGACACTCCTCCTGCAAAATTCTTTTATAAAAAATCAACATTCTCTGCGCTGATTTTACATCATTCCGGGCATAATCCAAGCCGGAAAGCGAAAAATCGCCGCCGCGAAATTACCAGCCCATCCGCGCCAGCCGCTCCGCCGTCAATTCAGGCGGCGTTTTCGAGGCGTCGCGCGGCGCTTCCAGCCCCATCAGCTTTTCCACGTAGCGGGCGATCAGGTCGGTCTCGACGTTCACCTTTTTGCCGGCCGCCAGAGTTCCGAGGGTCGTGCGCGCCAACGTCTCCGGGATCACGGCCACGGAGCAGGCGTTGCCTTCCACCGCCGCGACGGTCAGGCTGACGCCGTCGACGCAGAGCGAGCCCTTGCGCACGACGTAGCGCGCCAGATCCTGCGGCAGGTTCAGCCACAGATCGGCCGCGTGGCGGCCGCGGCGCAGCGACATGACCAGAGCGGTACCGTCCACGTGCCCGGCCACGAAATGCCCGTCCAGCCGGCCGTCGGCCGGCAGCGCCCGTTCGAGGTTGACGCGCTCGCCCGTGGTAACGAAGGAAAATCGCGATGCGTTCATGGTTTCGCCGGTCAGTTCCACGGCGAACGAAGCGCCGTCGCGCTCGGTCACGGTCGTGCAGACGCCGCTGACGGCCACCGATTCGCCGCGTTTCAGTTCGCCGGCGAACGGAGCGCCGACGCGGAAAACGGTCACATCCCCGCGGCGGGAGACGGCGACGATCGTCCCTACTGCTTCAACCAGTCCAGTGAACATGGATTTCCTCCTTCGAGCCACAGGTCGCGCCCCGCGGTGCGGACGTCGCGCAGCGTCATGGGGATGGCGTCGTCCATGCGCCGCAAACGAATCGAGCCGGTGATTTTCCGTCCCTCGCCCGTGAACACGGGGGCCACGAAAAGCTGATATTCGTCGGCCAGCCCGGCCGCGATGAAGGCCGAGCAGATTGTCGGCCCCGCTTCCACCAGTACGCGGGCAAGCCCCAGCTCCGCCAGTTTTTCCAGCGCGGCTTTCAGGTCGGGACGGCCCGCGGACGACGAAACGGCATAAACGCGTCCGCTCCGTTCGGGCGGAACAGCCGTTCCTTCGGGGACGAAAACGATCGCGTCGCGGCGCAGGGCTTTGTAGTTCCCCTTCAAGACGGCGGCGTCGGAACAGAGGATCACGGGGCGCGGCGACGGGCCCTCCACGGCGCGGACGGTCAGCGCCGGATCGTCGTGCCGCAAGGTTCCCGAACCGATCAGGATCGCGTCGTTCTCGCCGCGCAGGCGATGGCTCTCGGCGCGCGCCGCTTCGCCGGTGATCCACCGGCTGGTTCCGTCGGCCAAGGCCATGGAGCCGTCCAACGACAGGGCGGCCTTGAGCGTCACCCAGGGACGGCGGCGCGTCTGCAGGGAGAAAAAACCGCGGTTCAGCCACGACGCTTCTTTTTCAAGCACGCCGCAGACGGTTTCGACGCCGGCGTCGCTCAAAATTTTCAGGCCGCGGCCGCTGACTTTCGGGTTGGGATCGCCGACGGCGCAGACGCAACGCGTGACGCCGGACTTCACCAGGGCCGGAGCGCAGGGCGGCTGACGCCCCTGATGGCTGCATGGCTCCAACGTCACATAGACCGTGGCGCCGCGCGCCTTGTCTCCCGCGTCGCGTAGGGCCGCCGCCTCGGCGTGGAGTCCGCCGAGATGGTCGTGCCAGCCGCGGCCGACCACTTCGCCGTCTTTGACGATCACGCAGCCGACCATAGGGTTGGGCGTCGTTTTGCCTAGGCCGCGCAGCGCCAGATCAAGAGCCTGACGCATGTGATGCTCATCGGTCCATTGCTGTCTCATGCGCGATGGATGCCTCGCTTTCGTTTGGGATCGTACGTTTTGCGCACCGCGCGTCCGTCGCCCGGCGCTTCTTCGGCAGGCGCCCCGGCGGCTTCCGCCGGGTGAACGCCGCCGGAGGCGTCGCGCCGCTCGGGAGGCATTTCACGATAAGGCACGTCTATCGTTTCGTCCCAACGATACCGGGCCGTCTCCGGCGCGACGGCCTGAGGCGGACGCTCCGCGCGGACAAGTTCCACCGTTTTTTTCGTCTCCGGCGCTTCCGGCTCGGGAGTTTCGGTCAAAAAACCGAGGATCTTCGCGGCCTGAACGGGGCCGATGCCGGGCGCTTTTTGCAGTTCTTCCGCGGAGAGCGCGGCGATGCGCTGCACGCTGCCGAAGGTCGACAGCAACAGCGCCGCTTTATGCTTGCCGATGCCGGGGACGTCTTCCAGCGCCGAGCGGCTGAGGCGCGAAACGCGCTTGCGGCGGTGCGTGGTGATGGCGAAGCGGTGCGACTCGTCGCGCACGCGCTGCAGAAGACGCAGCGCCGGATCGTTCCAGTCGAGCCGCAACGGCGGTTTGTCCGGCTCGGTGAAGATCAGTTCGTCGCGTTTTGCCAGCGCGATCGTGCGGATCGCCACGGGCACTTCGGCCAGCGCCTGGCGGGCGAACGCCAGCTGCTCGGGGCCGCCGTCGATGAGAATCAGCTGCGGCAGCGGCAGCTGGCTTTCGATCATTCCGCGGTAACGGCGCAGCACCGTCTCGCGCATGGAACGGAAGTCGTCGATCCCCTCCACCGTTTTGATGGCGTAGCGGCGGTACAGCGACTGGTTGGGATAGCCCTGTTCGAAAACCACGGCCACGCCGTACGTCTCGCGCCCCGCCGAATGGGAGATGTCGAAGCCGTCGATGCGCCATGGCACCACGGGCAGTCCGCAAAGGTCGCGCAGGCGCGTCATCGCGAACCACGTATCCTCGTCGAGGTCGTCGGCGAGCGTCACCGACAGCTTCTGACGCGAGAACTTCCACAGGTCGCGGATCGTGTCGCGCGCTTTGGCCGCTTCTTCGAAGCGCATCTCCTTCGCCAAACGTTCCATGCGCGTCCGCAGCCGCGCCACCAGATCGGCGGTCTGACCGCTCAGCAGCATGAGGATGTCGTCGACGGTCTCGCCGTATTCCTTCTCGGTGCACTTGCCCGCGCACGGGCCGAGGCACTTGCCGATATCGTACATTATACACGGGCGCGCCAGCTTTTCCTTTTCCAGATTCATCGAGCAGTGTCGCGCCGGATAGAAATTCTTGATCATATTCAGCATGCTGCGCATCGCGCCGGCGCTGGTGTAGGGGCCGAAGACGCGCCCCGTTTTCGGGCGCGTGTGCGTGACCAGCACGCGCGGGAATTTTTCGGCCGTGACGACGATGAACGGATAGCGCGAGCCCATTTTCAGTTCCACGTTGAAAAACGGTTGGATCGCCTTGATCAGGCGGCTCTCGACGATAAACGCCTCCGACTCCGTTTCCGTGCGGATGAAGCTGATGTCCTGCACCGTCTGCACCAGCTTGCGCAGGCGCGGGATGGCGAAATCCCGATGGTTGAAATAGGACGAAACGCGGCGCTTCAGCTTTTTCGCCTTGCCGACGTAGATCACCTTGCCCGTTTCGTCGTGCATCAGATAGACGCCGGGCTTGAGCGGCAAAGTCCTGAGAATGGCGCGGATCCGTCCCATGCGTTCCTTTTCATCCATTCGCCGCGCCTCCCTTCGTCGCGATTTTTCGATTCGAAACCCTAAATTCCATGGACGTTTTTCGGAGTTCCTTTTCTCGCTTTCTCGGCTATAATAGAGCGACTGGACAGGTACAATTTTACACCAGAACGGAGGAACTGTTTATGGCACTCGCGCTTTATAACGATTTGACGCGTAAAAAGGAGCCGTTCGTCCCGCTGCACGAAGGAAAGGTCGCTTTTTACAGCTGCGGCCCCACCGTATACGACTATTTCCACATCGGCAACGCCCGTCCCTTCATCGTCTTCGACGTGCTGCGCCGCTATCTCGAGTTCCGCGGCTACGAAGTCACCTTCGTGCAGAACTTCACCGACATCGACGACAAGATGATCGCCCGCGCCAACCGCGACGGCGTCACCGTGCAGCAACTGGCCGAGAAAACCATCGCCGATTATTACGAAGACGCCGACGCGCTGGGCATCAAGCGCGCCTCTTTCTATCCCCGCGCCACCGAGTACATCCCCAAGATCATCGCGATGATCCAGCGCATCATCGACAACGGCCACGCCTACGTGGCCGACGGCACCGTGTTTTTCGACGTGAAAAGCTTCCCCGCGTACGGCAAACTGAGCCATCAGAACCTCGACGACCTGCAGTCGGGCGCGCGCATCGAAGTGGACGATGTCAAGCGCAGCCCGCTCGATTTTGTGCTCTGGAAGCCGCAGAAGCCCGGCGAACCCGCCTGGGAAAGCCCCTGGGGCCTCGGCCGCCCGGGCTGGCACATCGAGTGCAGCGCCATGTCCACCGATCTGCTCGGCGACACCGTCGACATTCACACCGGCGGCATCGACCTGGTCTTCCCCCACCACGAGAACGAGATCGCCCAGACCGAGGCCGCCACGGGCAAACCGTTCGTCAAATACTGGCTGCACAACGAGTACATCCTCATCAACGCCGAAAAAATGTCCAAGTCGCTGGGCAATTTCCTCACCGCCCGCGCCGCGCGCCAGAAGTTCCCGCCGCTGGCCATCCGCATGTTCATGCTCGGCGCCCATTACCGCTCGCCCATCAACTTCACCCCCGAAGGGCTCGAACAGGCCGCCGCGGCCGTAGAGCGCCTGCGCAACTGCTGGAGCGACCTGCAGTTCGCCAAGGGCGGCCGCCTCGGCGAAACGTCCGCCGCCGGCGCCGCCCTCACGGCCGCGCTGGACACATTCCGCGCCGATTTCACCGCCGCCATGGACGACGACTTCAACACCGCCGCCGCCATCGGCGTGATCTTCGAAGCCGTCACCGAGGTCAACAAATACCTGAAGGGCAACGAAAAACTCGACCCCGCCGCCGTGGCGGCCGCCGAAAAGTTTTTCGGCGACATCGACAGCGTCATGGGCATCATCGGCATCGAACAGGAAAAGAAAGAAGAAAGCGGCGACGAAGCCGCCCGGATCGAGCCCCTGATCGCCGAGCGCAACGCCGCCAGAAAGGCAAGGGATTTCAAACGTTCCGACGCCATCCGCGACGAGCTGGCCGCCCAGGGCATCATCCTCGAAGACACGCCGCAGGGCACCAAGTGGAAGAAAAAAATTTAGCGCGCGCGATAACGAAAAGTCCCGATGGTCACTTGATCATCGGGACTTTTTTCATTTCAAAATGTTCTACGTGGAACACTCACAGTCGGTAAATATTTCACGGCGGATTTCACTTCAACGTGGCTGCCGGTGCGGCTGCCTTCTTTAAAACAGATCCTACGCAAAAAGCTCTTCTTTGTGGGCGAGGACTTCCACGCCGCCCTGACAGGCGGGGCAAAAACAGTATTTGCCGCCGGCCGCCTTGACCTTCTTGCCCTGTTACGTCATCCGGGCGACCGTTTCCGCGCCCAAGAAATCGACGGCGGCCTGACTTTTCAGGAAGTCCATCGTCGCGTCGAGACTCTGCACGTCTTCTTTCAGTTCCCGCACGAGCTTTTCCGCCGCTTCCTTCTGCTTGGGCGTGCCGACCGCGTCGAGCCACGCCTGTCCCGCGGCTTTCAATTCGGCACAGCAGCTTCCGGCCGCAACAACTTCCTTCACTTTGGCGATCATCGCATTTTTGTCCATACTCATTCCACCCCTTTCACAACTAGCATCTTGATTCTAATTCCAATCATAGCACAATTTCAAGAATTCACTTTGTTTACATGACTGACGTGACTTACCCTGCAAGATGGAAACGAACGCTCCGCTCCGTTACGACGGTTCTCGCAGATCGGGAATCATATCTTTCAGCATTCTTCCCTGCCAGAAACGGGCATTGTCCGCATCAATATGATACAGAGGAGACGTAAACTGGCGTTTGTATTCAAGCCCGTCAAAGGTCACATGATTAACGCCAAGAATAAATTCGAACATCAAGTCGCTTGTAAAAATATTCTTTCTGTTCTTCCTGATTTGCGCCACCGTTTCAGGATAGCGCCGCTGATAGCCATTTGATCCCCAGAACACCACAGGAATTTTAGCCATATCGGGAACAAAGTTATCGAAATTATGTCCGCCGGGAACTTTTTCGCCATGGTCGGAAAAATAAATCATGCTACTTACAGTAAATTTACATTTTTCAAGCTCCTGAATAAATGCTCTCAGCACTGAATCGGTGTAAAAGATGGTTCGATCGTAAGCATTCCATACATCGTGGAGTTCTTCAGCAATACCCGCTTTTTCCTGCAGCCACGGCCAATCCGTGGGAACATTGTGAAGATACACCCAGTGGCTCCCCTGCAGATGCAAAAAGATTACCAGATTCTCCTGGAGCGAAGCTTGTTGAAGAATTTCTTGAAGATAACCCGCCAATTCCCCGTCAAAATGTCCGCTGCCGGAAACAATAGGTTCGTCGCAGAGAAATTTCATTTTGTCAGCGCAGACAGCCAGCTTTCCCGTCAAGAAATTATTATAGTTGCCAATCCGCTCTTGCCCGCTCAACCAATATGTTTTTACCCCCACGGAGCGCAGAAAATCAATCAAAGACAAAGAGTCTGCGATCATGGGCATCATCGCCGTGCGTTCATTCAGCCCTGGCGCGTAATTATTCAAACGACTCAATGCCATTGTCACCGCGGGCTCAGTATGAGTCATACAGGAATAACTCCGTTCAAGACAGATCGCTCGAGAATCGTCACTCAACCATGGCGTTGTAGGACGATCATATCCATAACAAGCCATATGCGTCCGATTGGCGGATTCGCCGACCACCACGAGACAGACTTCACCTGTTCCGCGCTTAACAGTATGCAACGTTCCCGCTTCATGAGAACGGTCTGCCCTGCGCAGACTCATGCTCTTAACAGCCAGCCGATATTGACGCACACCGCTTCTGAAATCGAAAAACAGATTGCTGTAGCTTTCCGCCTTATATCTGTACGCCAACGCCAGCCCCAAGGACAAAACAAGCAAAAACGCCGCATACTTTCGGCGCCGCGAAGAAACTATTCGCTCAGATATAAAACATGGAACTGCCCAAGACATTATCGCAATGCCCACCGCTAGGACCATATACCTTAAACCAAATTGGTCAAGCAGAAATCCCTGCACCTCCGCAGTGTGAGTGCCAAGTACGGTCATCACGGCCGATGCGCTTGGCCGACCGCCGAAACGCAGAATATAGGAAATATAGATCCCATATTGAAGAGCCGCCAATAGCAGTACCGCTCCCGCAGACAATTTTATCAACCAGGCTCCGCGCTGGTAGCGGCAACGAAATAAAAACGCAGAAGTGGCATATACCGCAGGGAAGCACACAAGGCAGATACATTCATACCTATACCAAGACATTTTGCACAAAAGAGCAATCACCGTTTCGAGAGCAAAAAGAACGCATAGATCACGATAAAACTTTTACCCAAATAAAAGCAAAATGCCGACATTCCCCATGTAAGAAGGAATAAAATGGCATGATATTGAACCGCGCTTTTTAAAGCAAGTCCGCTATAAAAAGAATTTTCAGGGAACCAGTTCAGCCTAAAAAACGCTACAATAAGCACCGAAAGAGCCGAACTAAAAACCCAGCCGCAAATCAGTGAAGCGCGCCAATTTTCCTCTCCGCATTCCTGCCGCACACTACATCCTACTTTCTTGCCTAAAATTTATTATCAATTACAAGTCATATTGTAGAATTATACACGACTTTCATATTTATTTCCTAAAAAAATTTGTCCCAGGAAGCAATTCATCTTTTCCTCCAAAGGGCCATGTGCTCCGGTCGAAAACAGGGATTCCCAGATTCTGAATTTCTCGTACATTTTTTTCGGAATATTATGACATCACCCCTTGCCGTATAAGTTTAGACACACTTGCAGGGATGGACTGTCCGTGTTATCATTCTACCGTTCATCGTTGTGACCATGCCTGAGTGGCGGAATCGGTAGACGCAGGGGACTCAAAATCCCCCGTGGGCAACCACGTGAGGGTTCGAGTCCCTCCTTAGGCACCATTTTTTCAAATTGCAAAGGACTTGTCAATGCAGTTACGACAAGTCCTTTTATTTTTTACGACATTTTACTCAAGCTTTATTCCAACAATTTCGTCATTCCGTAGAGATCGTCCGGCCAAAGATGGGCGTACCTTCTGGTCGTCATTAAATTTCTTGAGGCTCTTGTCGGCCGTGTCGGCCTCGGATTTGAGCTCCACAGGAAAAATGTCATTTTCTCTCTGACTGTGGGGTAGCCCGCCGCCTTTTGAAAAAGGACGAAGAAACTTGACCGATCACCGGTGCGGGAAGGACGAGCGCCAGGACATGAAGGATCTCGGCGCGAAGCTGAAAGGAACGTCATGAGCCCGCTTTCTTCGGCGCCGGTGAAAAAGTTTCGATTCAGTGTATAATTTTATGGCAGAGGCCGGAATTCGCGTGATGTGTGGCGGCTGACAATCTTTCACTGGAGGAAACAACCATGAACGTTCTCCTTACCGGCGGGGCCGGTTTTATCGGGTCGCATACGGCGGTCGAATTGATCGCGGCGGGACACGGGGTGGTGATCGCCGACGATCTGAGCAACAGCTCGGCGGCGGTGATCGAGCGGCTGGCGCGGATTACGGGTGCGCGCGTGCCGTTTTACCGGATCGACGTGGCCGACAAGGCGGCGCTGGCGCGTCTCTTTGCGGAGCACGATCTCGACGCGGTGATCCACTTCGCGGGGCTCAAGGCGGTGGGCGAATCGGTGGCCAAGCCGCTGCTCTACTACCGCAACAATCTGGACACGACGCTGGCGCTGCTGGAAGTCATGGCGGCGCACGGCTGCAAGCGCTTCATCTTCAGCTCGTCGGCCACGGTGTACGGGATGACGAACACGGTTCCGTTCACCGAGGACATGCCGGCCGGCGGCTGCACGAATCCCTACGGCTGGACGAAGTTCATGATCGAACAGATCCTGCGCGACGCGGCCGCCGCGGACGCGGGGATGGCGGCGGTGCTGCTGCGTTACTTCAACCCGATCGGCGCGCACGAGTCGGGGCTGATCGGCGAGCAGCCGCAGGGGATCCCCAACAATCTGATGCCGTATCTGTGCCAGGTGGCGGCGGGCAAGCTGCCGCAGCTGCGCGTCTTCGGCGACGACTACCCCACGCCCGACGGCACGGGGGTGCGCGATTACATCCACGTGGTCGATCTGGCCAAAGGGCACGCGGCGGCGCTGGATTACGCCGCTTCGCACCAAGGTGCCGAGGTGTTCAACCTCGGCACGGGGCACGGCAGCAGCGTGCTTGATCTGATCCGTTCGTTCGAGCGGGTCAACGGCGTCGAAATCCCTTACGCGATCGCGCCGCGCCGCGCCGGCGACATCGCCGCGTGCTGGGCCGACGCAAGCAAGGCCGAGCGTCTGCTGGGCTGGAAAGCGCAAAAATCGCTCGACGACATGTGCCGCGATTCCTGGAACTGGACGAAGAAGTCGCTGCGATAAAAACATCAAAGAGCTCATCAAAAACACGCCGCGCCCGTCGCGTTTTGAAGGAATGATTCAAAACGCGACGGGCGCGGCGTCGTCTATCCCGAACTGCCGGCGGGAACTCGAAGCCCCCGCCGGCTTTCGATGCGGGAGCTCACCAGTCAAGGTCAAGGCGGCCGCGCACGTATCGTTCAAATATCCATGTCTCTTCGCAGCCGCGCAAAAGGCTGCAAAGCTCCTGCCGAAGCTCTTCCTTGGACAGTCCGTCGATGCAGCGCCGCAGTTTTTCGTCCAGATCTTCCCGACGCCGCGCCCCCACTTCGCGGCCGCTCGTCGCCAAGGGCACGAAGCGGACTTCCGGCGACTTTGCGCCAAAGTCCGCGTCCTTTGTCTCCCTGTGATAAACTATGTCCGTTCCGCAACGTCACATTCAATGAGGAGATCGTATTCATGTCGTTCATAAAAGATCATGCGCGCTTTTTCAAGGGTGCGGCGCTGACCGCCGTCTTCGCTCTCGCGGCGGCGGGAACGGCGGCTCTGGCGCTGATGCGCCGGGTCTGGGGGCCGGTGTCGATGGAACAGATCCTGTTTCATCTGGACGTGCCGCTGACGGGCGGCGTCGACGCCCATCTGCGCCGTCTCATTTTCGCCGCGGGCGCGGGCGCGGCGGCAGTCGTGATTCTGTACGGGCTGTTCTGCCGTTTCTGCCTGCGGCGCGGCCGGCGCGGCGCGGGCCTCGTCGCGGCGCTGGCGCTGGCGGGTTTCGCGCTGTACGCGGAACAGAGCGTCGGCGTGGCCGGGTTCGTACTGCGTCAGTTCCAGAGCACAACGCTGTTCGACGCCGTGCCCGAACCGGCGGACACGCGCTGGTCGTTCCCCGGCGCCAAGCGCAATCTGCTGGTGATCCACATGGAGTCGATCGAGGACACCTTCAACGACGCCGTGGTCATGGGCGCGCCGCTGCTGCCGGAGCTGGCGCGGCTGCAGAAGGACCATCTCCATTTCACGGGCTTCCGCCAGGTGCGCGGCACGACCTGGACGACGGCGGGCGTGACGGCCTCGGACTTCGGGCTGCCGCTGCTACTGCCGATCGGCCACAACGACTACGGCGACTACGAGTCGTTTTTGCCCGGCGCGCTGAGTATCTTCGAGGTGCTGGAGCGCAGCGGTTACGCGCTGGAGTTTATGTTCTCCAGCGATTGTTCGTTCGGCGGCATCGAAAATCTGATCCGCACGCACGCGGAGCGCCCCGTCGTCAAGGATCTGCGCTGGTTCAGCCAATACCGCTCCGACGTGGAACAGAACCGCGGCAACGGCTGGGGACTGCGCGACCGCTATCTCTACGAGCGGCTCAAGGAAGATCTGGCGCTGCGCGCCGCTTCGGGCGCGCCGTACGCTTTTTTCGTCGAGACGCTCGACACGCACGGGCCGGACACATACTACTTTCTCGACCCCGACGTCCGCCCACAAACGCGCTGGCACGACTTTCGCGACGTGATCCGCGCCAGCAGCCTGATGATGGGCGAGTTCATCGACTGGGTACAGGCGCAGCCGTTCGCCCGCGACCTGACGATCGTCGTTCTCGGCGACCATCTCTGGATGGGCGACGCCATCGCCGGGCGTCCGCTGGGGGACGGACGCGCCGTGCTCAACCTGTTCAT
>ERZ856578.5206-NODE-5206-length-16169-cov-2.980549_pt1 | contig 16169 bp, 10 predicted proteins | sample MGYA00514384_ERZ856578 | MGnify/ENA primary metagenome ERZ856578 (study PRJEB29103, sample SAMN06111958) | human gut metagenome | biome: human gut; feature: ankylosing spondylitis patient; material: healthy_person | host: Homo sapiens | place: China:Hangzhou...
CAGGGCAACAAGTACGGCAAGGTGCCCTGCTGGCAACACTCGAGAATCCCGACTTCATCGCACTGCAACAAACCTATGCAACTGCAGCAGCTCAGACCGTAAACTTCTTTGTACAGACGAATCTGGTTTTCAAATCCAATGCAGCGTTTGAGAAGGCTGTACCGAAATACATTGTACTTGCAGTTGTGCTGGTGCTTGTATCCGCAGCACTTCCGGCTTACAGCCAGAGCTTTTTCGTAAACATCGGTATTTCCGAAGCACTTGCACCTACACTCGCAAATGTTCTGAACATTCTGGTTCAGGTAGTTCTCAGCTACCCGACCATGAAATTCTGGATCATGCCGAACAAATAAAGATGATTGTTCTTTACCCGGATTGCCTTGCAGTCCGGGTTTTTTAATGCTAATATTAAAAGGCGGAATTTAACAATTTAAACACATTTTTCCCACAAAGAGAACACAAATTGTCTCTATACTGTGAACTATCAAATGAAGAGAACATAAAGGAGTTTCTAAAGGAGGCTTTTATCATGAAGAATAGAAATGAAGAATTAAAGAGAAAACTTAAAAAGGCAGCAAGCATTAGTCTTTGCGCAGTACTGGCAGGCGGCCTTGCAGCAGGGACATATACAGGAGTTAACTATCTGACAGGCTATGAGCAGAACGTACAGGCAGCAAGCGAAGGTAAAGTTGAGCTGCTGAAATCCGAGAAGAAATCGGATGATTCCCAGGATGACAGCAAAGATGAGAGTACAGCAAAGGGTAGCCTTGATGTATCTGATATTGTAGAAGAGGCAATGCCAAGTATCGTTTCCATTACAACCAAATCTGTAGAAGAGGTTCAGAACTACTACGGAATGTTTGGTCAGTACGGTGCTTACTCTCCTGAGCAGAGAGAAGTACAGGGAAGCGGTTCCGGTATTATCATTGGTAAGAACGATTCCGAGCTTCTGATCGCGACCAATTATCATGTAGTAGAAGGTGCGGAGACCTTATCTGTTGGCTTCTGTGACAGCACAGCATGTGAGGCTAAGGTAAAAGGTTATGACAGCGAGAGGGATCTTGCAGTTGTAGCAGTTTCCCTGGATGATATTGACAGCGATACAATGGATGCCATTACGATTGCAACTATCGGTAATTCCGATGACCTGAAGGTTGGTGCACAGGTTGTTGCAATTGGTAACGCACTTGGTTATGGTCAGTCCGTAACAACCGGTATTGTAAGCGCCAAGAACCGTCAGCTGAATTCTGATGATACAGTCGGCGATTATGACAGCGACAGCAATTCCGCTACAAACCTGATCCAGACAGATGCAGCAATCAACCCAGGCAACAGCGGTGGTGCTCTTCTGAACATGAACGGTGAGGTTGTTGGTATCAACTCTGCAAAGCTTGCTTCCACAGCGGTTGAGGGTATCGGTTATGCAATTGCAATTTCTGATGTAACAGATACGCTGGAGAGCCTGATGAATGAGGAGACCAGAGATAAAGTTGATAACCACGGTGTTCTGGGAATCACAGTTCAGAGTGTTGACAGTGCAGTAAGTGAAGCATACGGTGTTCCGGAAGGCGTTCTTGTAAGAGACGTAACAGAAGGCGGTGCAGCTGATGAGGCTGGTATTGAAGCAAAATCCATCATTACAAAATTTGCAGGCAAGGTTGTTACAACCAAGGAACAGCTGGTTGATTTCCTTTCCTACTACGAGCCTGGTGAGGATGTAGAGCTTACCATTGAGGTTCCGGATGGAAAAGGTTACAAAGAAGAGACAGTAACTGTAACTCTTGGCGAGAACACAAATACACAGAGTACGGATTCCAAGGACAACGGTGACGGTCAGGGAAGCAGCCAGGATGATAATCTTCTGGAAGACTGGGAGAATAACGAAGGCGGCTCAGGTCTCCAGTACGGCGAGGGCTGGAATTAAACACTTGGGCGAATACGCTCTAGTAAGGCATACAGATTGCCGGAATGCTTTTTAGACACGCTCTAAGGCAGGAGAACCGGGATTGATTCAGCCACGGAAATGTAAATAATAGAATGAGAGAGGTTCATCTGTAAAAAAGGTGAACCTCTTTTTTCGGGCAAAATTTCCCACAACGCGACGCATGATGGTTGCGAAACAGATTTTTTAAATATACTATGCTTTGAAATAGTTAGATAACACATAGAAAACTGAATAATAGATTGCGTAGCCTACCTTAAAAAGGTATAATTATTTTATTGTCTGCAGACTGCGGCATAATATTTTTTAGAGTTATACGAAAAAGGAAAAGAGTCAGCAAAATGAACAACGAAAGATTTCTGGTTTTCGATATAGATGATACCTTATACAGCCAGATGGAGCCGTTGCTTACAGCCTGTGAGTTCAGTCTGGGCAGGAAGCTTCCGGATCCGGAGCTGTTTTACCGGATTTTCGGTAAAAGAAGCGCTGAAATGTTTCTGTTCAGCGAGAGTGGACAGGTTTCCATTCATGAATCCCGGATTTACAGAATTGAAAATACTATGAAAGACCTGGGAATTCCCTTTACCAGAGAGCAGGCAGAGCTCTTCCAGAAGAGATATAAAGAGAATCAGTCCCATCTTCATGTTTCAGGGGTAATGACACAACTGCTGGACGAATGCGAAGCTGCCGGAGTGAAAATGGGCGTGATCACCAACGGACCTTTTTCCCATCAGGTTCAGAAGTTCCACACACTGGGACTTGATAAATGGTTTACAGAGGATCAGCTGATCGTGTCTGCAGGTGTGGGCGTGGTCAAGCCGGATGTGAAGATCTTCCGCATGGCAGAAGAAAAATGGGGAATGAAGCCGGAGAATACTTTTATGATCGGGGATTCTCTGGAGAATGACATTGCAGGTGCAAAAAATGCCGGATGGAAGACCATCTGGATGAACCATCACCGTTATACGGTTCCGGAAGGTATGGAAAAACCAGATTATATTGCATATACAGAGGAAGAGTTGAGAAAGCTTATTGTCCAAATATGCTTTACAACGAAGAAGGATGGATAAAGTATGGTATCAGATTACAAAATCACCATGGAGCAGGCAGAATACGAGATGGTCTGTTACCGTAGGGTTTTTAACTTTGTAAGGCTTCTTGACCAGGAAAAACTGGAGAAATTGAATGCAGAAGGTCTGTTGGCAGCAGAGGGCGGACAGACAAAAAAAGCAGATTTGTGCATAGGACATTTTTGCCAGGGCTGTGTGGCAATGGAAGCCTTTTTACGGAAGGCAGAGCTGTGCAAGCTGGAATTTATTGGAGATGACATTTATCAGATCATGGCTAAATATCTGGAAATTGACGGTAATCCTTATGTAATGGAGCTTTTGAAGAAAATGGACAAAAGCAGCCTGATCGACCGGAAAGATCATGAGCGCCTGATCAGAAGCCTTACCGGATATAACGAGAGACTGTATCAGGATGTTCTTACGAAGGCATACAACAGACGCTATTATGAAGAAGAATTGAAGTCCCAGATGGGACCGGCTGGAATTGCCATGATCGATCTGGACGATTTTAAGCTTTATAACGACACATATGGACATAATGCCGGGGATATGGCACTGACTGTTGTTGCAGAAACCATATGCAAGCATATCCGTAAGGATGATATTCTGATCCGCTATGGAGGGGATGAGTTTCTTCTGGTGCTTCCCGGAGTAACAGAAGTGAAATTTGCCGAAAGACTGCAGGAAATCCATGATAAGATCCACCTGGCTGCTGTGCCGGGATATGCCGGGCTTCAGCTTTCTGTGAGTATTGGAGGAACAATTGCCGGGGCAGATGAAACCATCGGAAGTGTGGTAGGAAGAGCTGACCGCTTTATGTACCAGGCGAAAACCCGTAAGAATCTGGTGGTAACCGAGTCTAATGAGATAAAAGATGGAAATGCAGATGGCGCAGAGGTTAATCGTGATGAGCTGAAACAGCAGATTCTGATCGTGGATGATGCTGAGCTGAACCGTGATATTCTTGCGGAGATTCTGCACCATGATTTTAAGACTATGGAAGTAAGCAATGGGGAGGAATGTCTCTCCGTGCTTCGGGAGTATGGTGCAGGAATCTCACTGGTGTTGCTTGATATTGTAATGCCTGGCATGGACGGCTTTGCAGTTCTTGAGGAGATGAACCGGAATCATTGGATCGAGGACATTCCGGTCATCATGATCTCCAGTGAGGAGACAGAATCATATATACGCCGGGCGTATGAAATGGGAGTTTCAGACTATATCAGCCGCCCGTTTGATGCCAAGGTTGTTTACCGGCGTGTATATAATACTATTAAATTATACGCAAAACAGAGGCGCCTAATCACACTTGTAACGGATCAAATTCGCGAAAAAGAAAAAAATAGTCAAATTTTGATAGATATTCTCAGCCATATCGTAGAATTTCGTAATGGAGAGAGCGGTCAGCACGTTCAGCACATAAAGATGTTGACCGGATTTCTGTTGGACAGACTGATGCAGAAAACAGATAAATATGATCTGAAATGGTCTGACCAGTACATGATCACAATAGCATCTGCCCTTCACGATATTGGTAAAGTGGGAATCGACGAGAAGATTTTGAATAAACCAGGCAGACTGACAAATGAAGAGTTTGAGGAAATGAAGAAGCATACCCTGATCGGTGCTTCCATGCTGAAGAGCCTGGGTGTTTATCAGAATGAAGAGCTTGTGAAGGTGGCTTACCAGATCTGCAGATGGCACCACGAGCGCTATGACGGCAAGGGCTATCCGGATGGTCTGAAGGGGGAAGAAATTCCGATTGCAGCCCAGGTGGTTTCTGTTGCGGATGTATATGATGCACTGACAAGCGAGCGTGTTTATAAGAAAGCATTTTCCCATGAGAAGGCTATGGAGATGATCCTGGCTGGTGAGTGCGGAACCTTCAATCCGCTGCTTCTGGAGTGTTTGCAGGATATTCAGGGCAATATCCAGGTGGAAATGAAGAGAGCAGCAGAGCAGCCTATGCTTGTGCAGAATTCTTATGTGGGGAAGCTGATTGAGACGGTGCAGTAGGCATGGATTATTATAATGTATTATATTGCGGTATTGTTCGGTGAAGTGTTTTTGGAAAAGATCGTGAACAGCAGCATTTGCAGGTCGGGGGACCTGCGGGAGTGGGGGTAAGTTTTACTTTATGAAAAAGAAAATTCTTACACTGGCGGCAGTGGTAACACTGCCGTTTATTCTTCTTGTGATGTATCTTCTTGCCTCGATGGCAAGCTATAGCAATACTTATGATGAGATCGTAAGCAACATGACTGTGGCGAATAATTATAATCTGAATTTCAAAGAAGAGATGGACGAGAGTCTGTATAAGCTGGTTGTTGGCTACGTCACTCTGGATACCATCGAAACAGACAAAAGTCTTAAGAATCCATATACTTTAATAGATGAATTACGCAGCGAGTTTACCAGACTGACAGCCATTACCACAGAATCTGAGAGCAAGCTGTGGCTGGAGAGCCTTCTTCGCAATATCGATACCCTGGAAAAAAGGGTGGACGATATTGTGGACAGCATTTCTGCCGGTGGCAGATATAATGAGAATATTGAGAAGCTGGACAACAATATTTACATTCTGACAGAATTGATCCAGGACGATATTCAGTATTATATTTATTATCAGACACGTTATATGGACAAGGTCACGGATACCCTGCAGGATCAGATCAGGAGGTTTATGGTGGTGTGCAGTGTGCTGATCGGCGTGCTGATCATTGTGGTTGCAGTCAGCGCGGTGATGATCGTTTCCGGTATTATACAGCCTATCAGTCAGCTGAACCAGGCTACGGAGAAAATCGCTCAGGGTGATTTTAATGCCAGAGCCCAGGCGGATTCCGAGGATGAGGTGGCTGAGCTTGCAGTGAGCTTTAACAAAATGGCAGGAAGCATGCAGTCTCTGATCGATAAGGTAAAGGAAGACGAGCGGAAAATGCGAAAAGCAGATCTGCGCCTTCTTCAGGAGCAGATCCAGCCTCATTTTCTTTATAATACGCTGGACACCATTGTGTGGCTGATCGAGTCCAATGAGCCGGACGAAGCGGTGACCATGGTTGTTACACTGTCGGACTTTTTCCGTGAGATCCTCAGCAAAGGGAAGGAATTTATCTCCATTAAGGAAGAAGAGAAGCATATCAGCAGTTATCTCCAGATCCAGGAAATGCGTTACCGGGATATTCTGGAATATGACATTCAGCTGGATCAGGTAATTTATAAATATCAGATTCTGAAGCTGACTCTTCAGCCGGTGGTGGAGAATGCACTTTACCATGGAATCAAGTATAAACGTGCTAAGGGATGTATTCACATTCATGGGGAAAAAGAGGGAGATATTATCCGTCTGACTGTCCGGGATGATGGTGTGGGCATGGATGAGGATGAGCTTGAACAGCTTCGTCAGCAGATCGAGAAGCCCTGCCAGGAGACGGAGAAGGGCTTTGGCCTGGCAAATGTAAATGAGCGTATCCACATGTATTTCGGACCGGAGTATGGAATGAAGATCCAGTCACAGAAGGGTAAGGGAACTACAGTGGAGATTGTAATTCCGGCTCTTCTGGAAGCTCCGGTTGAGAAAACAGGGAATGATACAGCAAAAGTAGTTGAAGTCGGCAACAGCGTGAATTCTGACGCAAATAAAAAAATAAAAAGTAATCCGAAACAGCAGAATGCCAATAAGATAATTGAGGGTGGACGGCCACAGCAGGAGGAGACAGGCGTATGAGACAGTTTATAAGAAAAAATATCTGGGCTGTGGCGCCGGTTGTGCTTGTGCTTATGGCACTGGCCCTTCTGGGAAGCCCTTTGAGCAGTAAAGTGCAGGAAACTCCTGCGGAGGACGACAATCTGATCGTAGTAGGTGTTTCCCAGGTGGGAAGCGAATCTGTATGGCGAAGTGCCCACACGCAGTCCATTCAGGACGCTTTCACCAGGGCAAACGGCTACATGCTGATTTTTGACAATGCCAGACAGAAACAGGCCAATCAGATCAAGGCCATCCGAAGCTTTATTTCCCAGCAGGTGGATTATATCGTACTTTCTCCTATTGAGGAATCTGGCTGGGACACTGTGCTTCAGGAGGCGAAGGATGCCGGGATTCCGGTAATTCTCATAGACCGTAAGGTTTCTGTGGATGATGACTCCCTCTATGCTTCCTGGGTTGGTTCCGATTTTGTCTGCGAAGGACAGGATGCCGGTTACTGGCTTGAGGATTACATGAAAAAGCAGGGCAGGGAAGATGACGAAGTTAACATCGTAGTGCTGAAAGGAACCAAAGGCGCCTCCGCCACCATCGGCAGAACCCGTGGATTCAATGAAGTGGCAAAGGTGCAGCGCAATTGGAACATTTTGCAGCAGGTAGACGGAGAATTTACCACAGCAAAAGGAAAAGAAGAGATGGCAAGGCTTCTGGATCAGTATGAGGACATAGATGTGGTGGTTTCACAGAACGATGACATGACTTTTGGTGCTCTTGAAGCCATCAGAGAAGCAGGAAAAACTGCAGGAGTGGACGGCGATATTACGGTAATTTCCTTTGATGCGGTGGATGCGGGCGTGGAGCTGGTGAGAAACGGGGAGATCAACATTGATGTCCAGTGTAATCCTGACCAGGGAAAATACGTGGAGCAGATCATTCAGGATATGGAAGCTGGCAAAGAAATAGAGAAAGCATATTATGTTCCGGAGCGGGTGTATACCCAGGAGAACGTTGGGGAGGAAGAAAATGTTACGGAAGGTATTTCTGGTTGAAGATGAGACGGTGATCCGCGAAGGGCTCAGGGACAGGATTCCCTGGGATCAGTTCGGATACCGTTTTGTAGGAGAAGCAGCAGACGGGGAAATGGCTTTGCCCCTGATCCGTAAGACGAAGCCGGATGTATTGATCACGGATATTAAAATGCCTTTTATGGATGGGCTTTCCTTAAGTAAAATTGTGAGCAAAGAATTTCCGCGGATGAAGATTATTATTATCAGTGGTTATGATGATTTTGAATATGCGAGACAGGCAATTGAAGTTGGTGTTGACCAGTATCTTCTGAAGCCGGTTACCAGAATGAAGCTGAAAAATGTACTTCTTGAACTGAAAGATAAGATCGAGCAGGATCAGGAGCAGGAGGACTACCGCACCCAGTTTCAGAATGAGATCCAGGAGTATGAGCAGTTTTCCAGACGGCGTTTTATGGAGAAAATTCTGGAGGGCGAGCTGTCGGTTAAGGAGATTTATGATGAGGCAGAGCGTCAGTCCATAGAAATTACGGCAGCAGGATATAATCTGCTTTTCCTGTATTTACAGGAGAAAAATAAGGACAAGATGGCAGGTTTTCTTCGGAAACAGGATGAAGTGCTTCATTATTTTCTCCGCTATCCCCAGTATCTGCTTTTCCGCTGGAATGTAAACAGTTATGGAGTTCTGGTAAAGGGGGAATTGTCCCGGCTTCCGGAGCTGACAGATAATTGCGTGGAGTATGTGAAGCGGACCTGCGAAGGGGAAGAGCAGATGGACTGGTATGTAGCTGTAGGAAAACCAGTGGAGAGATTGAGCTTGCTTTCCCAGTGTTATCAGAGTGTGAATCATTATTTTGCATATCGTTTTATGGTGCCGGGACTGCATGTGCTTACAGAAGATACTTTGGAGAGTTATGTAAATTCGCAGGGAGATATCCGGCTGGCAGCAGTGGATTCTTCACAGCTGAATCCGGAGATCATCAAGGATTTTCTTACAAAAGGAAGCAGCAGTGAGATCCAGGAGTTCGTTCAGGGATATCTGGGTGGAATGAGTAAGGCACTGGAGTCCAGAATGTTCCGGGATTATGTGGTGCTTCATATTCGGTTTACAACTATTATGTATCTGGAATCCATTGGTGTGGAAAAAGAGGGTTATACAGAACGGATTGAGGGAAAATATCAGGATACCAGCATCAAGGCATCACAGGTGGCAGGGTATTGTGTGGACATTCTTCAGAGTGCCATTGATATCAGGGATGAGAAGAATGAGTCTCAGGGCAACAGCGCCATGAGGAAAGTGCTGGATTATATTGATGAGAATTACTATAAAGAGACCATTTCCCTGAATGAAGTAGCGGATGCGGTGAATATGAGTGCCAACTATTTAAGCGCAATTTTCAGCCAGAATATGCAGAAGACGTTTGTAGAGTATATTACCTGCAAACGTGTTGACAGAGCGAAAAAACTCCTGCGCGAGACGGACAAGTCGTCCGGAGAGATTGCACAGGAGGTGGGATATAAGGATCCACATTATTTCAGCTATGTGTTTAAGAAAAAATCCGGGTGCAGCCCAAGGGAATATCGGAGTAAGGGGACTGCATGATATTCAAAATTAATTATGCGATTTCGGCAGCGACAACTGCCATGGGACTTCCTGTGAAGAGACAGGGAGTCCTTTTAATTTGTTTATGCTCATCTGGGCGGCCAGAGTACCAGGCTGGTGTGCGGAATGGGTCAGTGTTGTGGCGCGGAGCAGACCAGATGTGGTAAGGTAGCTGGTATTGAAGGCGGCTAGTGCTATTGTGGTTTCGAAACTATGGCCGGCGGAAGCAGCTTTGAATCCGGTGTTTTGAAGAGAGGATGAAAGGGAAGCATGAGTTGCTATCTTTTTCTCCTGTCCAAGCGACAGCTCTTCCCATAATAGCCATGCAATAAAGTCATCCTCACAAATAAACGCAGTGCAGTCGGGGGTGATCCGTTCCAGAAATTTTTTCAGGAAGCTGATATCCCGGCTCTGACGGAAATCATCCAGCTCCTGTGTGGTATACCAGCAGATGTTGCGGTCTGGTACAGTCAGCCCCTGATTTTGCATGGCATCCAGAAATCCCTGGTATCGTTCATGCCCCCGCTGATCGTCCATCTGGAAAATACCGGCGATAGAAGAGTGGCCTTTTTCCACAAGACTTTGCACCAGAAGACCAGCCCCATATAGATTATCTTCATAGATTACTGGAATCTGAGACAACTGGGGATAAGCACATCCCAGGAACAAAATGGAAGTTCCCCTTTGTATCAGCCTTTGATAAAGCTCTGTATTAGGTGATGGTAAGGCGCTTTTTACAGGCTCCACAATAAGTGCTCGCAGCGGACTTTTCAAAAGAAACTGAAGGATTTGCCGTTCCTGGTCCACATGATTGTGAGTGGGGTAAACCTTGCAGGAAAATCCCTCTGCAGCCAGCGTCACACGAATATCATTTATCAGTGCAGGATATTCATATTGCTGTTCATCGGGAATCAGAATTCCAACTATATTCCGGTCTTCCAGGCTGGAAAGTCCGGTAATGTAAGCTCCGCTCCCTTTAATGCGGCGGATTTCCCGCTCATCTTCAAGAACCGCCAGCGCAGCCCGGACCGTTTGTCGGCTGACACGGTATCTGACAGCCAGCTCCTGTTCGGTGGGAAGCTTGTTGCTTCCCTTTTGAATAGAATCTGAAATGATTTCTCTTAGCTGTTCAACCAGCCATTTATATTTGATCGCCATATATTTTAGTTCCTCTTTCTTAGGTTAGAGCGTGTCTGAAAAAGCATTCCCGCAATCTGTTGCGCCACTCTGGTTTTTTTATTTTGCTGGGATAGTTATTTCATAAAATTTTCACATGAATTATTTATGATTTCCCAATAAATCTTCTGCTTTTTCACTTCTAAAACCCAAAATATTATACCTTTTTTCAAATGATCAAACCTTTTTTTTCCAGCTTAGACAGTTTGCCAAATCGAAAAACATAGAAAAAGGTGTAATATTTTTCACAAAATCATAAGAAAACAAACTTTCCAAATGAGAAATCATAAAATATCAACCCTTTTCCTGCCTGAAGTCCATTATAATATAAATTTGTCTGTATTTCACTATGAAAACCAACAAATTTGTATTGTTTGAACTGACGAAACAACCAAAAGACGGGAAAACAATATTGAAATTTATGTTGATTTTCGCTAAATTATAGACATCAAGAAGAACACGGATTCAAAGAACGGACGGAAAGCTAAGACAGCAAACGGATCAGTGTTGAACGAGAAACCAATGGCAGGCGCGACCTGCAAAAGTATTTTTCTAAAAGAAAGAGAGGAACAATCACATGAAAAAGAAATTAGCAGTTATGGCACTCGCAGCAGCAACACTCAGCATGATGGCTATGCCGGTTTACGCTGACGATCTGGTAACAGTTGTATACGCACTGGTTGGACATGAATCAGACTGGCGTACAGCAAACACCCAGAACTATCAGGACGTTTTCTCAGAAGAGAACGGATACAGCCTTGATCTTGTAGACTGCGACAATGACAATGCTGCACAGCTTGAAGCAGTTCGTACATTCATTAGTAAAGATATGGATTACATCGTAATCGCTCCGATCCAGTCCGCTGGCTGGGACACCGTTCTTCAGGAAGCACAGGATGCAGGAATCCCTGTAATCATCGCAGACCGTGAGATCGAAGCAAGCGACGACTTATATGATGCATGGGTTGGAACAAACACAACAAACGAAGGTATCACAGCTGGTAACTGGTTAGCTGAGTATCTTGGCGATAAAGATGCTAACATTCTTGTAATCGAAGGTTCCGTAGGAGCTTCCGCAGCACTTGGACGTACAGAAGGATTCAATCAGGTAGCTGGCGAGCATGACAACTGGAAGATCCTTGATTCTCAGTCCGGTGACTTTACACAGGCTGGTGGCCAGGAAGTTATGGAGTCCTTCATCAAATCCTACGAGGGACAGTTCAATGTAGTTGTCTGCCAGAACGATAACGAAGCATACGGCGCAATGGATGCAATGGATGCAGCAGGTATCACCTACGGTGTTGACGGCGATGTAACTCTTATTTCCTTCGATGCAACACACGATGGACTTCAGTACACATTAGACGGAAAGATCAACTGCAACGTTGAGTGTAACCCGATTCAGGCTGAGGTTGTTAAGGGCGTAATCGAAAAAATGCAGGCAGGCGAAGAATTTGAGAAGACAACACTTGTTGAGGATCAGGCATTCGTAGCACCTGGAATCGAGAGCGAATATGCAACAACTATGACTGATGAAGTTCTGGCTGGACGTGCTTACTAATCAGAAAAATCAATCGGAGAGTGTGAAAACAGCAGAGCTGTGAAACAATCCGTAAACATCGAAATTGGTTATCAGCAAGCAGCTGAAAAACGATAAAGATGAACAAATAGGGGAGGAAAGTCCCAATGCGGATTTTCTTCCCCTTAATTTTCGCGAGCAACGAGGAGAATGAAAAATGAAGTTGATAACGGGAAGGGAGGAATCGCGTTGGAGGCAGGAGTAGTATTGAAAATGCAGGGAATCTGCATGACATTCCCAGGTGTAAAAGCACTGGAAGGCGTGGATCTGACATTGAAAAAAGGTGAAATCCGCGCGCTGATGGGAGAGAATGGCGCGGGTAAATCCACATTGATCAAGTGCCTGACCGGCGTAAATAAATTTGAGGCTGGAGAGATTTATCTGGAAGGATTTGATCATCCCATCGTAAATAAAGATACCATGGACGCCCAGAAGAAGGGCATTTCTACTGTATATCAGGAAGTAAACCTCTGTCCAAACCTTTCGGTGGCAGAGAATCTTTACATAGGCCTCGAGCCACTGACAAAGCTTGGAACGGTCAACCGAAAGGCAATGAACCGTCAGGCAGCTGTCCTTATGAAACAGCTGGAGCTTGACGTTGATGTAACACGTAATCTTGAAGAATATTCACTGGCATTGCAGCAGATGATCGCAATTGCCCGTGCTGTAGATATGGACTGTAAGGTGCTCATTCTGGATGAGCCAACTTCTTCATTGGATGACCGTGAAGTAGAAAAGCTTTTTACCATGATGCGCAGACTGAAGGAGAAAGGTGTAGGAATCATATTTGTTACCCATTTCCTGGAACAGGTTTATGCAGTATGTGACGGAATTACCGTTCTTCGAAATGGTCAGCTGGTTGGCGAATATGAGATCGCAGATCTTCCGAGAGTGAAGCTGGTAGCAGCTATGATGGGAAAAGATTTCGACGATCTTGCTTCCATTAAACCGGAGACCACAGGAGATAAGAGAAAAGAACCGATGGTAATCGAAGCCCGTGGCTTAAGCCATGCAGGAACCATCAAACCATTTGACCTTGATATCCACAAAGGAGAGGTTATCGGTCTTACCGGACTTCTTGGAAGCGGACGAAGCGAACTGGCACGTACTATTTACGGTGCTGACCGCGCCCAGACTGGTACTTTGAAAGTAAAAGGCAAGGAAGTTAAGGTGAAAAATCCTATTGATGCCATGCATCTTGGAATGGGACTTCTTCCTGACGACCGTAAAGCGGAGGGAATTGTTGCAGATTTGTCCGTAAGAGAAAATATCATCCTTGCAATTCAGGCAAAACAGGGAGTTCTGAAAAAGATCCCTATGGCAAAACAGTGTGAGATTGCAGACAAGTATATTGATCTTCTCCAGATCAAATGTGCAAGCCGCGAGACTTTGATCAAACAACTTTCCGGTGGAAACCAGCAGAAGGTTATCCTTGCAAGATGGCTTGCAACAAACCCGGATTTCCTGATTCTGGACGAGCCTACTCGAGGCATCGATATCGGTACCAAGACAGAGATCCAGAAGCTGGTTCTGAAGCTTGCAGATGAAGGAAAGAGTCTGATCTTCATTTCCTCTGAGATTGAGGAAATGCTCCGTACCTGTAACCGTATGGCAGTTCTCCGTGACGGTCAGAAGGTTGGAGAGATTGATGAGGCAGATATGAACCAGATGAACGTAATGAAAGCAATCGCAGGAGGTGAGCAGTAATGGGTAATTTCAAAAAACTGGCGCAGAAACGTCTGTTCCTTCCGGTTTTCAGTATGATCCTGGTCATGCTGATCAACGTAGTATATGATATTGCAACAGGAAGCGCACCGCTTTCCTTCTTTATGATTTCCATTAAGAATGGTGTACTTTACGGACGTCTGATCGACATCCTGAACCGTGGAAGTGAAATCGCCATACTGGCAATCGGTATGACACTCGTTGTATCTGCTTCCGGCGGTACTGATATTTCCGTTGGTTCCGTAATGAGTCTTTACGCAGGTGTCTGCTGTATGATCCTTGCAGGATACGGAAATGTAAATGTGCAGGAATATGCGCATCCGCTGCTGGTTGGCATTGGAGCCGGACTTCTTGTCACTTTGATCTGTGGCGTTTTTAATGGATTTCTGGTTGCCTATATGAATATTCAGCCTATGGTCGCCACCCTGATCCTATGGTCGGCAGGCCGAGCAGTAGGACTTCTTCTTTGCAACAGCCAGATCGTTTATGTTCGAGTTCCTTCTTTCCAGAAGCTTGGCGCTTACTGCGGAATCATTCCTACACCGATCATTGTGGCTGCTGTGTGTGTAGCAATTGCTTCTATTGTACTTCGCTACACAGCACTTGGAACTTACATCCAGAGTGTTGGTATTAACAAAAAAGCTTCCCGTATCGCAGGCTTTAATTCCGCAAAGATCATCCTTATGTGCTATGCAATCTGCGGTCTTTGTGCAGGTCTTGCAGGTATGGTTGCAACCTCCAGAATCTATTCAGCAGATACCAATAACATCGGTCTGAACATGGAGCTGGATGCAATTCTTTCTGTAGCACTTGGCGGCAACAGCCTTGGCGGCGGTAAGTTTTCCCTGGCAGGTTCCATCATTGGAGCGTACACCATCCAGGCGATTACCACAACTCTGTATGCACTTGGTGTTTCTTCTGCACAGGCACCGGTATTTAAGGCAATCGTAGTTATTATCATCGTAGTAATTCAGGCTGAGCCAGCCAAAGCCTTCTTTAAGAAGCTGACAAAGAAATCCGGAAAGGAGGCAGCTCGGGCATGAAAAAGAAAAAAATAAACAGCAATAACCTGTTGCTGCTGATCACCATTGTATTATTCTTTGTAATGTATGCTGCAGGATGTATCGTATATGCGGACAAAGGCTTTACCCGTTTCCAGACATTTCTGAACATCCTGATCAACAATGCAGGTCTGATCTGCATCACAGCTGGTATGACATGCGTTATGCTTACTGGCGGTATTGATATTTCCGTAGGTTCCTTGGTTGCTATGGACTGTATGATCCTGGCAGTGGGAATTGAGCAGTGGGGATGGTCCAGCCCGGTACTTATGCTTCTGATTCTTGCAATTGGCATTATATTTGGTATTGTTCAGGGCTTCTGTATTTCCTACCTGGAAATCCAGCCTTTCATCGTTACTATGGCAGGAATGTTCTTTGCCAGAGGTATGACAGCTGTGATCTGTAAAGAGCAGGTAAGTATTGTTTCTGACAAGATTTTTACCACTCTTTCCAGCTTTAAGATTTCCCTTCCATTTGGAGGGTATCTGAACAAAAAGGGAATCATGCAGTTTCCATACCTTCGTGTAACTGTTGTAGTTGCATTGATCGTAGTTCTTGCTATTTATCTGATGCTGAAATACACACGCTTCGGCCGCAGTATTTACGCAGTAGGTGGCAATCAGCAGTCTGCAACCCTGATGGGACTTGATGTTAAGAAAACACAGATGAAGGCATATATTCTTTCCAGTTTCCTTACTTCCATCGGCGGAATCTGCTACTGCCTGAATACCATGGCAGGTACCACCACCCAGGCAACCGGCCTTGAAATGGACGCTATTTCCTCCGCAGTCATCGGTGGTACACTTCTTACCGGTGGTGTAGGAAATGTACTTGGTTCCTTGTTTGGTGTATTGATCAATGGTACGATTTCTACTTTGGTTAAAACCAATGGAAAACTGATCAGCTCCTGGTCCAACATTGTAACAGCAATCCTGCTGTGCTTCTTCATTGTACTTCAGAGTGTATTTGCACTGGTAAAGGAGCGGAAGAGCAAATAAAAATTGAATAAAGACTGAAATGAGACAGGCGGGTACATGATTGAAATGTGTATCTGTCTGTTTTATTTTGGGCATAATGGAAGAAAGGGTAACATACAAATTAGTTAATTGCAATTTTATTCTTCCTGTCCCAATTTCACAAAAATCGGTTCATGTTTCATAGCCGGAATAATTTTTTCCATCATATCTTTCATATTAATTTTCAGGCTGGAGGTTGAACATCTTCTGGAAAGCCCACTGAGTCCAATGGTAATACTTAGGGTCGCAGGTACGAACCTCACGGTCCCAAT
>ERZ856578.5224-NODE-5224-length-16119-cov-5.880564_pt1 | contig 16119 bp, 9 predicted proteins | sample MGYA00514384_ERZ856578 | MGnify/ENA primary metagenome ERZ856578 (study PRJEB29103, sample SAMN06111958) | human gut metagenome | biome: human gut; feature: ankylosing spondylitis patient; material: healthy_person | host: Homo sapiens | place: China:Hangzhou...
GTGGAGCGGCCCAACGGGCTGGTGATCGAAAAGACCGCCGTCCCTATGGGGGTCATCGCCATCATCTATGAGAGCCGGCCCAACGTCACCTCTGACGCGGCGGCCCTGGCGTTAAAGGCCGGGTCTGCCTGCGTGCTGCGGGGCGGGAAGGAGGCCCACCGGTCCGCCGGGGCCATTGTGGCCGCCCTGAAAAAGGGCATGGAGCAGGCGGGCCTATCCCAGGACGCCCTCCAGCTGGTGGAGGACACCAGCCGGGACAGCGCCAACCAGCTGATGCAGGCCCGGGGCCTGGTGGACCTGCTCATCCCCCGCGGGGGCGCGGGGCTCATCCGGGCCTGCGTGGACAACGCGACTGTGCCCGTGCTGGAGACGGGCACGGGCATCTGCCACATCTATGTGGACAAGGACGCCGACCAGGACAAGGCCCTGAACATCCTGGAAAACGCCAAGTGCAGCCGCCCCAGCGTGTGCAACGCCGCCGAGGTGTGCCTGGTCCACCGGGACATCGCGAAAGAATTCCTGCCCAAGTTCCACAAGCGCATAGTGGAGGACCGGGCCAAGGCCGGGCTGCACCCGGTGCAGCTGCGCCTGGACGAGACCGCCGTCGCCATCATCCCCGGGGAGAAGGCGGGGGAGCGGGACTTTGACACGGAGTTTTTGGACTATGTGATGGCCGTGGCCGTGGTGGACGGCGTGGAACAGGCCATCGACCACATCGCAAAACACTCCACCGGCCACAGCGACTGCATCGTCACCGAAAACGCCGCCGCCGCCCGCCTGTTCCAGACACGGGTGGACTCCGCCGCTGTCTATTGGAATGCCTCCACCCGCTTTACCGACGGGGGAGAGTTCGGCTTGGGCTGCGAGATGGGCATCTCCACCCAAAAGCTCCACGCCCGGGGCCCCCTGGGTCTGCGGGAGCTGTGTACATTCAAATTCCTCATCCGGGGGGACGGCCAGACACGCTGACCGCCGGAGAGGAAGCGTTTTTCCCAAGAGGTAGAAGACTTTATGAACCGTTATATGCGAGACTTTGTAACGACTACGGAGGAGCTGCTGGGCAGCGACACGGTGCGCAGCATGGGCCAGTGGAAGCACCACGGGCCCATCAGCACCCTGGACCACTCCCTGTTTGTGGCCTATCTGTCCTATCGGTGGGCCCGGTTCCTCCATTTGGATGCCAGGGCCGCCGCCCGGGGCGGACTGCTCCACGACCTGTATCTGTATGACTCCAGGGACAAGAGCGCCCACCCGGGCTGGCAGTGCTTTGACCACCCCAGGGCGGCGGCCCAAAACGCCCAGGCGCTCACCGACCTGAGCCCCAAAGAAAAGAACATCATCCTGTCCCACATGTGGCCCCTGGGCGGGGCCCTGCCCCGGTCCCCGGAGGCGTGGCTGGTGGACCTGGTGGACACCATCTGCGCCGGGCTGGAGGTGTTCCGCATCTATCACCCCGCCAAGCTGCGCCGCCGCCTGGGCGTGATGCCCATTGCGGGGACGACCTGATTTTGGACGGGGAGAGGCCGGGACAAAACCCCAAAATCGGGCGATGTTGCGGGGAAAATCGTGCTTTCTGGCCCAGTTTAAAAATTTTCATCTTGTCAGGGGGAAAAAACCCTGATAATATGCTATAATGTACGCGACAGCGCTGCCGAACACGCCGGGCGGTCCCGGCTGGCGGAGGGCGGCGCAAGAGAGAAGAGCGGCCTGCCCGCGCTTTGTGCGGGCACCCTGAACCAAAAAAATAAAAACGAGAGGCGGCGCAAACCGCAGCGGGACCGGACTGCGCCGACGAAATGGGAGGACAAAACATGATCGCACACGGGAAGGATATTAAGGTCTTTACCGGAAATTCCAATCCGCAGCTGGCCAAAGACATCTGCGCAGAACTGGGCATCCCCCTGGGCAATTCCGAGGTGGGCGCTTTCTCCGACGGGGAGAACTTCGCCTCTATCTATGAGACGGTGCGCGGCTCCGACGTCTTTGTGGTCCAGTCCACCTGCTCCTTTGAGAAGGACGGCAAGCCCGGCACGGTGAACGACTCGCTGATGGAGCTGCTTATTATGATCGACGCCCTGAAGCGGGCCTCCGCCGGACGGATCACCGCCGTGATCCCCTATTTCGGCTATGCCCGTCAGGACCGGAAGACCAAGCCCCGCGACCCCATCTCTGCCAAGCTGGTGGCCAACCTGATCACCACTGCCGGCGCTGACCGGGTGCTGACCATGGACCTGCACGCCAACCAGATCCAGGGCTTCTTCGACATCCCGGTGGACAACCTGCTGGGCTCCCCCATCTTTGTGGACCACTTCATCGAGAAGTATGCCTCCTGCCACGACGACACCATGGTGGTGTCCCCCGACGTGGGCTCTGTGGCCCGTGCCCGGGCCTTCGCCCAGAAGCTGAACATGCCCCTGGCCATTGTGGACAAGCGCCGCCAGAAGGCCAACTCCTCTGAGGTGATGAACATCATCGGCGAGGTCGAGGGCAAGCACGTCATCCTGCTGGACGACATGGTGGACACCGGCGGGTCCCTGTGCCACGCCGCCAAGGCCCTGGTGGAGATCGGCCACGCCAAGGACGTGACCGCCTGCGCCTCCCACGGCGTGCTGTCCGGCCCTGCCATCCAGCGCATCACCGACAGCGTGCTGGACGAGGTGGTCTTCCTGAACACCATCCCGCCCCGCCACGGTCAGCACTGCGACAAGATCAAGTATATCTCCGTGGCCCACCTGTTTGCCGAGGCCATCAGCCACATCTACATGGAGACCTCCGTCTCCCCCCTGTTCCTGTAATAGGGCACAACTGAAAAAGACCAACAGGGGCGGGTAGCTTTACCCGCCCCTTGTGGCACTGTTTTGCCCTCTCCGCCCCCTTCGGGGGCACCTCCCCCACAGGGGGAGGCAAGGGGAAGTAGGGGCGGCTATTAGCCGCCCGCCATTGGCATACCGGGTATCGCGGGCGGATGATATCCGCCCCTACGGTCGCCCGATTCAGAAGATGATGCATCAAAACCATTCAAAGTGAGGAAACATTATGTTTGGAAAAAATTCCGGCGGGGCGGCCTGGCTGCTGGTCTGTTTGGGCAACCCGGGGGATAAATATGAGAATACCCGGCACAACGTGGGCTTTATGGTGGCCGACGAGATCGGCGAGCGGCAGAACGCCCCCATCCAGAAGCTGAAGTTCAAGGCCCTGACCAACCTGTTCACCATCTCCGGCCAGAAAGTCCTGGTGATGAAGCCGATTACCTATATGAACCTGTCCGGGGAGGCGGTGCGCCAGGCGGTGGACTTTTATAAGATCCAGCCCGACCACGTGCTCGTTGTCTCTGACGACACCGCCCTGGCCCTGGGCCGCCTGCGCATCCGCAAGGGCGGCTCCGCCGGGGGGCACAACGGCCTGAAGAACATCATCCTCCACCTGGGCACCGACCAGTTCCCCCGTCTGCGGGTGGGCGTGGGGGAGAAGCCCCACCCCGACTATGACATGGCCGACTGGGTGCTGGGCAAGTTCACCGGGGAGGACAAAAAGACCATGGACGCCGCAGTAAAACGCGCCGCCGACGCCATCGAGTGTATTTTGGCCGAGGGGCTGGATAAGGGCATGAACCGGTTTAATGGGTAAAAAAGCCTTCCCCTGGGGCCGATTCCCCTTGTCAAGGGGAAATGTCCCGAAGGGACAAAAGGGATAGGGCAGGTGCCCCAACGGGGCGGATGAGGGGAACGCCGAAGGGCTTTGAGCCGTTGCGTCGGGACGGATATAGCCTTCCCCCAGGGGAAGGCTGATCTTACCCCCTTTTGCACCCACATACTTCCAAATTTTTCAAGAGAGGTCCTGTTTATGCAGATGCAGCTGCTGACGGCGGCTTTGAGCCGGCTTCCTGAATTTCAACAGCTTTTGACCGCCCTGGAGGGCGGGCGGTGTCCCGCGGCCCTGTCTGGGGTGGCGGCCATCCACCGGGCCCACATCGCCGCGGGGCTGGCCCTGAAGACGGGCCGCCCGGTGGTGGTGGTGTGCGCCGACGAGAGCGAGGGGGAGCGGATGGCCCGGGACCTGACGGCGCTGTCCGGGAAGCCGGTGCCCATGCTCACGCCCCGGTCCTTCACCTTCCACAACGCGGCCACCGTGTCCCGCCAGTGGGAGCAGCGGCGGCTGGCCATGCTCCACGGCCTGTCCACGGGGGAGCTGACCCTGGCCGTGGCCACGGTGGAGGGCCTGATGCAGCGGACCATGGAGCCGGAGGTGCTGGAGTGCTGCTGCGTCACCCTGGAGGTGGGCAAGAGCCACGACTTAAACGACCTGGCCGAGACGCTGACGGCGGCGGGCTATACCCGGTGCGACCAGGTGGAGGGGCCGGGGCAGTTCGCCCTGAGAGGCGGCATCCTGGACGTGTTCAGCCCTGGGATGGACCGGCCCGTGCGGGCGGAGTTCTTCGGGGACGAGGTGGACGCCATGGGGGTGTTCGACCCGGACAGCCAGCGGCGCACGGAGAACTTAGACCGGGCGGTGCTGCTGCCCGCCGCCGAGACCCTGCCCCAGATGGCCCCCGGGGGCCGGGCGGGTCTGGCGGTGAAGCTGGGCAAGCTGGCGGCCAAGGCCCTGCAGCGGGGGGAGAAGGAGCTGTCCGCCACCCTGGAGCAGGACCGGGAGGCCATCGCCCAGGGCCGGTCCTTCCCCGCCATGGACCGGTATCTGCCCCTGATCTACCCCAACGTGGCCACGGCGGCGGACTTTTTGCCCGGGGATGCCTGCGTGGTCTTCTCTGAGTGCGCCCGGGTGGCCGAGCGGGCCAAGACCTATCAGTGGCAGCTGGAGGAGGACGCCAAGACCCTGATGGAGCGGGGGGAGCTGGACGGCAGCTGCGCCCAGCTCTTCCGCAGCTACGGCCAGCTGTGCGCCCTGCTGGAGGACTGGGCGGTGGTCTATCTGGATGCCTTTACCACCTCCGCCTATCCCGCCCCGCCCCGGACCCTGCTGTCCATTGTGGCCAAGCAGCTGCCCTCCTTTGGGGCCAGCCTGGAGACGGCGGTGCAGGACCTGGCCCACTATCAGCGCAGCGGCTTCGGCTCCCTGGTGCTGGCGGGGGGCGAACAGCGGGCCCTTGAATTGCAGACCCTGCTGCGGGAGCAGAAGGTCAAGTCCGCCGTGGAATTCCAGCTGAAGGACCTGCCCAAGTCGGGGGAGATCGTCGTCACCCTGGGGGGCCTGTCTGCGGGCATGGAGTACCCTCAAATTTTGCTGGCGGTGGTCACCGAGGGGGGCGGCACGGCGGTGCGCCGCCCCAAGCGGCAGAAGGACACCACCAACCGGCAGAAGCTGAAGTCCTATGCCGACCTGGCCCCCGGCGACTTAGTGGTCCACGAGCACCACGGCGTGGGCCGCTATGTGGGCATGGTGAAGATGCCCGTGGACGGGGTGGAGCGGGACTATGTGAAGATCGCCTACGCCGGGACAGACGTGCTCTATGTCCCCGCCACCCAGCTGGATCTGGTGAGCAAGTATATCGGCGGGGGCGAGGACGCCAACGAGACAAAGAAACTCTCACGCCTGGGGGGCGGCGACTGGGAGAAGGCCAAGAGCAAGGCCCGCAAGGCGGTGAAGGACCTGGCCAAGGGTCTCATCGCCCTGTACGCCCAGCGGCAGCGCCAGCCGGGCTATGCCTTCTCCCCGGACTCCCCCTGGCAGCGGGAGTTTGAGGAGCAGTTTGAGTACACCGAGACCGACGACCAGCTGCGGTGCATCGGGGAGATCAAGCGGGACATGGAGCGCCCCACCCCCATGGACCGGCTTCTGTGCGGCGACGTGGGCTATGGCAAGACGGAGGTGGCCTTCCGGGCCATGATGAAGTGCGTGCTGGACGGCAAGCAGGCGGCGGTGCTGGTGCCCACCACTGTCCTGGCTCGGCAGCACTATCTCAACGCCCTGCGCCGCTTTGCCAAATACCCGGTGAACATCGACGTGGTCTCCCGCTTCCGCACGCCGACGCAGATGAAGGAGACATTGCGGAAGGTAGAAAACGGCGAGGTGGATATTCTCATCGGCACCCACCGGCTGTTCAATAAAGACGTGAAGTTCAAGGACCTGGGGCTGCTGGTGGTGGACGAGGAGCAGCGCTTCGGCGTGCAGCACAAGGAGAAGCTGAAGGAGAACTTCCGCCAGGTGGACGTGCTTACCCTGTCGGCCACGCCCATCCCCCGGACGCTGAACATGGCCCTGTCGGGCATCCGGGACATGTCCACCCTGGAGGAGCCGCCCGCAGACCGCCAGCCGGTGCAGACCTATGTGCTGGAGCACGACTGGGGGGTGCTGGGGGACGCCATGCGCCGGGAGCTGGAGCGGGGCGGCCAGGTCTATTACCTCCACAACCGGGTGGACACCATCGACCGCACCGCGACCCGCATCCAGCAGCTGCTGGGGGAACAGGCCGCCGTGGGCGTGGCCCACGGGAAGATGGCCCAGGAGGCCATTGACGACGTGATGAGCCGCATGACCGACGGGGAGCTGAACGTGCTGGTGTGCACCACCATCATCGAGACGGGCATCGACCTGCCCAACGCCAACACCCTGATCATCGAGGATGCGGATCATTTGGGACTGGCCCAGCTCCACCAGATCCGGGGCCGGGTGGGCCGGTCCAACCGCCGGGCCTTCGCCTATCTCACCTACCGCAAGGGCAAGGCCCTGTCAGAGAACTCCGCCAAGCGGCTGGAGGCCATCCGGGAGTTTGCCGAGTTCGGCTCCGGCTTTAAGATCGCCATGCGGGACCTGGAGATCCGGGGGGCGGGCAACGTGCTGGGGCCGGAGCAGTCGGGCTTTATGCTCAGCGTGGGCTATGACATGTATCTCAAGCTGCTGGAGGAGGCGGTGCTGACCCAGCAGGGCCAGCCCGTGCCCAAGCGCACCGACTGCGCCGCCAACCTGACGGTGGCCGCCTCCATCCCGGACCGGTATGTCCCCGCCCAGGAGCAGCGCATGGACCTCTATCGCCGCATCGCCGCCCTGCGCACCGAGCAGGACGCCGACGACCTGGTGGACGAGCTGATCGACCGCTATGGCGAGCCGCCCCGGACGGTAAACAACCTGATCTCCGTGGCCCTGCTGCGCACCGAGGCCGCCCAGGCGGGCATCACCGACATCGACCAGAAGAACGGCTCCTTGCTGCTGACCATCCCGGAGTTTGACCTGCGCCTGGTGTCCCAGCTGTGCGGGGGGGAGCGGTATAAGGGGCGGCTGCTGTTCTCCGCCGGGGAGAAGCCCTATCTGTCCCTGCGCCTGAAAAAGGGAGAGGACGCCCTCCGCGCCGCCCGGGCATTGGTGGCCGACTATGCGGCGCAGCTGGAGTAAACCTCTTGTTCCCAACTCCCCTTTGTGCTATGATAAAAAAACCACCTGCGTTTAAAGCGGGAGAGTTTTTACCGCTGGAAAGGAAAACAAATACCATGAGCATCAAAAAACGGCTTTTATCCGCCGCCCTGGCCCTGGCCCTGGGCGCGTCCCTTCTCACCGGCTGCTCCAAGGGGGCGGACGGCTCCGGCAGCCAGAGCGGCTCCGGCGACAGCTCCTCTGACGTGCAGGCCATGGACCTGACGGACGTCACCGACCCCTATCTGGCCACCGCCGGTATCGCCGGGGACACCGTGGTGGGCACGGTGGGCGAGTATGAGGTGACGGCGGACAGTCTGCTGTATTGGCTGAACTATAACATCAGCTATACCAAGCAGCAGTACAGCGCCTATGGCATCACCGACATGCGCTGGGACGAGACCAGCGACGACGGCACCACCACCGCCCAGGCCCTGCTGAAGACGGCCATGCAGCTGGCCAGCTTCTATCGCCTGCTACCCGAGCTGGCGGCGAAAGAGGGCCTGAGCGTGTCTCAGGAGACCATCGACGGCCTGAAGGACGACGAGGCCAGCATCACCCAGCAGCTGGGCAGCGAGACGCTGAAGGACCACTATTTCTGGATGCAGATGCTGACCCCCGCCCTGTATCAGAAGATGTATCAGGCCGGTGAGGCCAGCCAGCTGCTTCAGGACAAGTATTTCGGCGAGGGCACCCAGGGCTATCCCACCGACGCCGAGGTGAAGACCTATGCCGAGGACGAGCTGGGCTATTATCGGGCCAAGCACATCCTGCTGCTGACCAAGGACATGACCCAGACCGTGACCAACGACGACGGCACCACCGGCTATGCCCCCCTGGACGACGAGACCATCGCCCAGAAGAAGGCCAAGGCCGACGAGCTGCTCCAGCAGCTGCGGGCCTCTGACGACCCCATCGCCCTGTTCGATGAACTGATGAACGAGAACAGCGAGGACACCGGTCTGGCCGCCAACCCCGACGGCTATACCACCAGCAAGGGGGCCATGGTCCCCGAGTTTGAGCAGGCCGCCCTGGCCCTGAAGGAGGGCGAGATCAGCGACGTGGTGGAGAGCGACTATGGCTATCACATCATCCTGCGCCTGCCCCTGGACCTGGACCAGTTCCGCAGCCAGCTCATCGGCGACAAGATGGAGCAGCAGAGCAACCAGTGGCTGGACGAGTATGGCGTGAAGACCAACGAGGTCTATGACCAGATCGACCCCGAGGCCTTCTGGGAGAAGGCCCAGTCCCTGACCCTGGGGGCCAAGAACGAGATCCAGGCCGTTCTGGATGCCAAAAACGCCGAGGACAGCAGCTCCTCCGCCAGCAGCGCCAGCACCAGCGCCGCAGGCTCGGCCAGCAGCGGGTCCTGAGAACATTTCAAGTTCATAAGTATGAGAGCGCGCCCTGCTTAGGGGCGCGCTCTTTTTCGTTTTCCCTCCCATGATTCTGCAAAAAACAGGACAGGCCCGGGGGTATACTTTGTGCCACATAAGGGAAGGAGCGTGGAGACATGGAGCGGTGGCACAGCATGACGGCGCGGCAGGTGATGGAGAAGCTGGGCAGCGGGCCGGAGGGCCTCTCTGACGGGGAGGCCGCCCGGCGGCTGGAGCGGGACGGGCCAAATCAGTTGGACCCGCCCCGGCGGCCGCCCCTGCTGCTGCGGCTGCTGGGGCAGTTTCAGGACCCCATGATATTGGTGCTGCTGGCGGCGGCGGGGCTGTCCCTGGCGGCCAGCGGGGGCCGGGACTGGCTGGACGGGGCCATCATCCTCATCATCGTGGCGGTGAACGCGGTGCTGTCCATCACCCAGGAGGACCACGCCCACCAGGCATTGGAGCAGCTGCGGGACATGTCCGCCCCCATGGCCCTGGCGCTGAGAAACGGGAAGGAGCGCCGCCTGCCCGCCGCGGCCCTGGCGGTGGGGGATGTGATCTTGCTCCAGGCGGGGGACCAGGTCCCGGCGGACGCCCGATTATTGGAGAGCACCCGCCTGCGGGCGGACGAGTCGGCCATGACGGGGGAGTCCGCCCCGGTGGAGAAGTCCCCCCGGGAGGGTCTGGACGAGGACACCCCCCTGGGGGACCGGACCAATATGCTCCTGTCCGGGACCATGGTCACGGCGGGCCACGGCAGGGCCATGGTGGTGGCGGTGGGCATGGACACCCAGATGGGCCGCATTGCCGGGCTGCTGCTGGAGGAGGGGGAGAGCCAGACGCCCCTTCAGAAGAAGATGGCCGAGATCTCCAAGACCCTGTCGTTTCTGTGCCTGGCGGTGTGCGGGGTGATGTTCGGTCTGGGGCTGCTCCAGGGGAAGGACCTGCTGGGTATGTTCCTCACGGCGGTGAGCCTGGCCGTGGCCGCCATCCCCGAGGGGCTGCCCGCCATCGTCACCATTGTGCTGGCCATGGGGGTGCAGCGCATGGCGGGGCGGGGGGCTATCGTCAAGCGCCTGCCTGCGGTGGAGACCTTGGGCTGCGCGTCGGTGATCTGCTCGGACAAAACGGGGACCCTGACCCAGAACCGCATGACGGCAAAAGAACTGTGGGTGCCCCAGGGGGGAGCGCGGCGGGAGGCCCTGACGGCGGGGGCCCTGTGCTCCGACGCCAAACTGACCTGGAGCGGGGGCACGCCCACGGCGGAGGGGGACCCCACCGAGACCGCCCTGGTAGAGGCCGCCGCCCGGGAGGGGGTGGACCAGCGGCAGCTGGAGAGCCGCCGTCCCCGGGCGGGGGAGGCCCCCTTCGATTCGGAGCGTAAGCGGATGTCCGTCCTCTACCCCGGTCCGGGGGGTGGCTGGGTGCTGTATGTGAAGGGCGCGCCCGACGTGGTGCTGCCCCGGTGCAGCGCCGGACCCACCGGCCCCATGGGGGAGACGGAGCGGCGGCGGGTGCTGGAGGTGAACGACAGCATGGCCGGCCGTGCCCTGCGGGTCATCGCCGTGGCCAGCCGGAAGCTGGAGCGCTCCCCCGGGGAGAATCTGGAGGGGGCGGAGGAGCAGCTGACCTTTTTGGGGCTGTTTGGTCTGATGGACCCGCCCCGGCCAGAGGCCCGCGCCGCCGTGGCCCGGTGTCACATGGCGGGGGTGCGCCCGGTGATGATCACCGGGGACCACAGGGCCACTGCCGCCGCCGTGGCCCGTGCCCTGGACCTGAGCCGTCCGGGGGACAAGATCCTCACCGGGGCGGAGCTGGAGCGGATGAGCCAGGAGGAGCTGGAGCGGGCGGCGGAGCGTACATCTGTCTTCGCCCGGGTGGCCCCGGAGCACAAGACCCGCATCGTCAAAGCCTTGCAGAAGCGGGGCCACGTGGTCGCCATGACAGGGGACGGGGTGAACGACGCCCCGGCCCTGAAAGCGGCGGACATCGGCTGCGCCATGGGAAGAGCGGGCACCGACGTGGCCAAGGGCGCGGCGGACATGATCCTCACCGACGACAACTTTGCCACGATAGTAGCCGCCATCGAGGAGGGGCGGGGGATATACTCCAACATCCGTAAGGCCATCCACTATCTCCTCTCCTGCAACATCGGGGAGATCATCACCATTTTCGTGGCGACCCTGTTGGACTTAGGGCAGATGCCGTTAGTTCCCGTGCAGCTGCTGTGGCTGAACCTGGTGACGGACTCCCTCCCCGCCCTGGCCCTGGGGGTGGAGCCGGTGGAGGAGGGAGTGATGGAGCAGCGGCCAAGGGACGCCCGGGCGGAGCTGTTTGACCGGCGGTTCTCCCTGCGCCTGGCCTGGCAGGGGCTGATGGTGGGGGGACTGACCCTGGCGGCATACTACTTAGGGCTCACCCGCCTGTCCCGCCCGGGGCTGGAGGGGGCGGCGGCCAACACCATGGCCTTTGCCACCCTGACCATGTGCCAGCTGTTCCACGCCTTTAACGTCCGCAGCGAGGAGCAGTCCCTCTTCCACATGGGCCCTCTGTCCAACCCCGCCATGGTGAGGGCCTTTGTCACGGGGATGCTCTTGCAACTGGCCGTCCTCCTCCTGCCGCCCCTCCAGGGGGTGTTCTCCGTCATTCCCATGGACGGGGAACAGTGGCTGGCGGTGCTGCTGCTGGCCGCCGCGCCCATCCCCATCTGCGAGGGGGCGAAAGTAGTTAGGAGGTAGGTGAGAGGTAGGAGTTAGGAGGGATGAGTGAGGAGTTTTTAGCCTTCCCCCTCCCAGGGGGAAGATGGTCCCGAAGGGACCGGATGAGGGTGAGTATCGTTGGCGCGGTGGTCATCGACGGGCGGACACAGAGGTCCGCCCCTACAAGAGCCATCGTGACCTGTCATCCCATCGATAACGGATGCACCTCCGTGGTCCCCCTCATCCGTCATGGCTGCGCCATGCCACCTTCCCCCAGGGGAAGGCTTTTTATCATGCATAAACCCCTCCCTTTTCTGGCAGACTTAGAGGGTGATGAAACTCCGATCTCATCACTCCTAACGCCTAACTGGAAAAAGGGAGGGCTTTTTTATGTCCAAATCGCCAAAGCAGAGCCCGGACCGGCCCCATCCCCGGCGGGAGCCCCGCATCCCCCTGCCCCTGTGCCTGGAGAATTTGGGCCGGGTATTTGACCGGTGCGCCGACTATCAGACCCGAACGGTCTGTCTGGCGGGGGCGGGGGAACGGACGCTGACGGTGTGCTACATCGACGGCATGGCCCGGACCGAGCGGCTCAACGACTATGTCCTCCGGCCCCTGGCCCAGGACGAGAGCCTGGCCCGTGTGCCAAAGGGGGAGCTGCTGGAGCGCTTGCAGCAGGGGGCGCTGTACGCCCAGCAGGTACACCGGCGGACCACCCTGGACCAGGTGGCCCTGGACCTGGTGGACGGCAGCTGCGCCCTGTTCCTCCCGGGGGAGGGGGCGGCCCTCACCGTTCCGGTGTCCACGGAGGAAAAACGCTCTGTGGGGGAGCCGGAGAATGAGCCGTCCTTGAAGGGGGCGCGGGACTCCTTTGTGGAGAGCCTGCGCACCAACACATCCCTGGTCCGCCGCCGTCTCCGTGCCCCGGAGCTGCGGGTGGAGGAGCACATCGTGGGCCGCCAGAGCTTAACGCCGGTGGACGTGATCTGGCTGAAGGACATCGCCGACCCGGACATGGTGCGCCGGGTGGGGGAGCGGCTGGACGACATGGACGTGGACGGGGTGGAGTCCGCCGGAAATTTAGAGGAGTATCTGGTCCCCGCCGCAGCCAGCGCCTTTCCCCTGATCTTATCCACCCAGCGGCCGGACCGCTTCTGCCGGGAGCTGCTGGACGGGCGGGTGGGCCTGCTGTGCGACGGCATCCCCCTGGGTTGGGTGGCTCCGGGGACGGCGGACCAGTTTTTCAAGACGGGGCAGGACCGGGCCTATCACTGGATGGCCGCCTCGGCACTGCGGCTCATCCGCTATTTCTGCGCCGCCGTCACATTGCTGCTGCCGGGGTTGTATATCGCCCTGGTGACCTATCACCCGGAGGCCATCCCCGGCAAGCTGGCCCTGTCCATCGTCGCCGCCAAGCAGGAGGTGCCCTTCTCCACCATCTTCGAGGTACTCATCATGCTCCTGTCCTTTGAGGTCATCCAGGAGGCGGGGCTGCGCCTGCCCGGGCCCATCGGCTCCACGGTGTCCATCCTGGGCGGACTGGTGGTGGGCAACGCGGCGGTGGACGCCCACATCGTCTCCCCGGCGGTGCTCATTGCGGTGGCCATCGCCGGGGTGGCGGGGTACACCATGCCCTCCCAGGACTTTGGCAACGCCCTGCGGCTGTGGCGCTTTGGACTGACGGTGCTGTCCAGCCTGGGCGGACTGTTCGGCCTGGTGCTGGGCTGCGTGGCGCTCCTTTATCACCTGGCGGGGCTGGAGAGCTTCGGCGTGGCCTATCTGGCTCCCTTTACCGCCGGGCCGGGGACGAGCCGGGGCAGGCCCAACCTGATCCGCCCGCCTCTGCCCACCTTAAAATGGCGGGACGGACCGGAGCACACCCGGAACCGGAGGAACCAGCGGTGAGGCGGGGGCTGAGTCTGGCCCTGGCCGCCGCCCTGCTCCTGTCCGGCTGCGGCGCCCTCCCCCGGCCAAGGGAGATGGGGGACATGGCTCTGCTGCGGGTGATGGGGGTGGACCGGGGGGAGGGCGGCCCGGCCATGAGCGCCGCCACCGGCCCACAGGCTCCAGAGCAGCCCGCCCGGCTGTGGCAGGGGGAGGGGACCTCTCTCAGCGCTGCCGCCCAGGCCATCCAGAGCCGCAGTGACCGGTATGTGTTCTTCGGCTATGTGGACCAGCTGCTGCTAGGGGAGGACCAGAGCCGCCGGGGGGTGGAGGATATCTTCGCCTATGTGGCCCGGGACGCCCAGCTGAGCCTGGCCGCCCGGCTGTGGATCATCCAGGACGGAGAGGCCCACGGGGCGCTGGAGGCCGGGGGCGACCAGGGGGTGGAGAGCCGCCTGGCCACTCTGGCCGCCGACGGGGAGATGGGCCTGTCTATCCGGCCCCGGCGGGTGGGGGAGGTCTACGCCCAGCTGCTGGAGCAGGGGTGCAGCTATGCCCCCGCCCTGACCGTGGGGGAGGCGGAGCTGACGGCGGCGGGCTACGCGGTCTTTGCCGGGGAGCACCTGGCGGGCTTTTTAGAGGGGGAGAGCGCCCGGGGATTGGAACTGCTGCTGGGCTGCCCCATGGCGGAGGTGGTGGAGGTCCCCCTGCCCGACAGCAGGGCGGCGGTGCGCATCACCGGGGCCAAGACCATCAGCCGGTTCGGAGGACCGGACGGGGAGATCAAACTCACCTGCCGGGTGACGGCGGAGCTGGCGGAGGGAGACGGCCCCCTGTCCGAGGCGGAGCGGGAGACCGTCTGCCGCCATCTGGAGACGCTGGCGGAGCGGGAGCTTGCGTCGGCGTTGGAACAGCTGCGGGCCTGGAAAGCGGACTGCGCCGGCTTGGGTCCCCGGGCCGCCCTGTCCGACCCGGGGCTGTGGAGCAAATTAGAGCCGGACTGGCCGGAGGTCTTTTCCCGGCTGGAGCCGGAGCTTATCGTGCAGGCGGACCTGCCCGGGGGCTGAGTGAAGTGTAAGGAGGGAGCGGGAATGAAGAAACGGGCGCTGTCTCAGGCGCAGCTGGCCGCCCTGGTTTGGGCGGGGGTGTTGGCTCCGGCGGCGGAGCTGCTGCCGGGTGCGGCTCTCTCTGCGGGCCGTGGAGCGTGGCTGGCCCCTCTGGCGGCCCTCCCCCTGGCACTGCTGTCCGTGTGGCTGCTCACCCGCCTGGCGAGGGACCGGGGCCTGGCCCGGGGCATTCTGGACGGCCTGGGGCTATGGCTTGGCCGAGGCGTGCTGCTATTCTATATGGTGTGGGCGCTGGGGCTGCTGGCCCTGCGGCTGCGGCTGTGCGCCGGGCGGATGCTGTCCTCCGGCTATCGGGACGGGGCCCTGCCCTATTTCCTGCTGGCGGCGGCGGGGGTGGTGTTCTGGCTGGCGGGGGGCAGTCTGGCCGCCTTCGCCCGGGCTGGGCAGCTGTTTCTCACGGTGCTGGCGGTGACGGGGGGAGCCATCCTCCTGCTGTCCCTGCCCCAGGTGCGTTTTGTCCGGCTGCTGCCCCTGTGGACGGAGGACGTTTGTCCGGTGCTCCGGGGCGGCCTGGCCGCGGTAGGCGTGCTGGGTTGGGGGAGCTGCTGGGCTTTTCTTGCGGGGGAGACGCCGCCGGGATATAGGGGGAGCTATCGTCGGACGGCCCTGGGCTGTCTGGTCCTCACTCTGGCCCAGGGGGTGATCCTGGGCAGCCTGGGGCCGGTGCTGGCCGGGCGGCTGGACAGTCCCTTCCTGGCCCTGGCCAAAAGCGTGGGGGTGGAGGGGGCCTTCCAGCGGGTGGAGAGCGTGGTGGCCGCCCTGTGGGTGACGGCGGACGTGACCATGGCGGGCCTGCTGGTCTTCGCCCTGCGGGCTATGGCGTCGGCAGCTGTGCCCCGGTATCAAGAGGAGTGGGTGGGGCGGGGCGCGGTGGTTCTGGCCGTCCTTGCGGCGCTGCTCCTGCCCGGGCGGCAGGTGGAGACCCTGGAGCGCCTGGCCCTGGGGGCCAACCTGTGGTTTGGGCTACTTCTGCCCATTTTGCTGGCGGTATGGATAAAACTGCACAAGAGGGGGTAAAATATTGGGGAGGAAAGGGAGGTGTGGAGCGGGAAAAAGGGGGGTATGGGGCCTCCGGTGACAAAACGTAAAAAAAGAGGAAAAAACCTGTAAAAAACAGTTGACAAACGGGGGCGCTTCTGATAATATAAGCAAGCGCTTTGAGCGAGGGACTTGTTCCCCAGCAAAAGCCCGTTAGGAAACTGATACAGCCGCTAAAGCGAGAACAAAACAGCCTGAAAAGCTAGAAAAAAGTTCTTGACAAGGCGAACTGAGTATGGTATCCTAAATGAGTCGCCTGCGAGGGCGACGGTGATAGAACTTCAAGTCCTTACGGATGAGAGAACTTGAAAGAAGTTGAGAAACTTCTGAAAAAAGTTCTTGACAAAAGGAAAACGAAGTGATATCATTAAAAACCGCTGCGGGACGCAGCGTGTACCTTGTAAATTAAACAACGTGACAAACACGAAGCACCAAAAGGTGATGGTTGTTTTAAGAGCTTTGAAAAAGAGCTTGTAGGAACAACGTCAATTTTATTTTCTTTGAAGCAAGGAACGCTTCAATAAAGATGATTTGATTGGCTTCGGCCATTTAAATACCATTTTATTGAGAGTTTGATCCTGGCTCAGGATGAACGCTGGCGGCGTGCTTAACACATGCAAGTCGAACGGA
>ERZ856578.5225-NODE-5225-length-16113-cov-5.298641_pt1 | contig 16113 bp, 13 predicted proteins | sample MGYA00514384_ERZ856578 | MGnify/ENA primary metagenome ERZ856578 (study PRJEB29103, sample SAMN06111958) | human gut metagenome | biome: human gut; feature: ankylosing spondylitis patient; material: healthy_person | host: Homo sapiens | place: China:Hangzhou...
GAGGTAATGTTATACACAAACAATATGCTTCAGTTACATTTGGCAATTATAACGGTTATGTCACTTTTTTGTGTTGTGTATTACCTTTTTTGTTTGCTTATATTTTAAGCCGTGTAAAGGTAAGGCATTTACTCTTTGGCTTATTGGCTTTTTTATTAATATCCTATATCCTTCTGATTAATGCTTCAAGGGGAGGATTATTATCTTTATTAATTTGTTTTTCTATTTTTTTATTCCAATTCAGAAAGACAAATATAAAACATAAGCAAGTTGTATTTCTTATCTTAATAAGTTTAATATGCTATGTCATATATGCCTATTCTGATGTTATATTTCTTCAAATAATATCGAGATTTGTTGAATCTGAAGCCATAGTAAATGACAACTCCAGAACAGAGCTTATAGAACGAGCCCTTCTTTTGTTATATAATTCATATTTCTGTGGAACAGGAATAGGGAGTATTCAAGCATCTATGGAGGCAATTACATCAGGTATAACTCTTCCACATAATTTGTTTTTAGAAATATTAGTACAATATGGGATGGTGATTTTTCTCTGTTTCTTATCTTTTTTATATCTTTTTTTTCAAAGAATTCGTAAATCGAAAGATTTGGTTATTCGTTATGTTATGTGTGCTGCTTTATGTAGCCTGCCTGCTATGAGCATCATAAATAGTTCATATCTTTTGTTCCCTGTAGTGTGGGTATACTTTGCTTCATTGTTCGTTTTTTGTTACTATAAATAAAAAATATGATTGATTTTTTTGATTCTTGCTATAAATTGGTACAGGATGAAAAATATTATGTTTTGAGGAAAATAAAGTTTTATTCTGTTTTGAGATTTTTAATTCGTATTTTAGCAAATTTTGCAATTCCAATTTATTGTACTTTCACTGCAAATAATAAGAAATACATTTTAACTTCCCAAAAACATCGAGATAAACGTGTTATAATTTCTTTAACTTCATTTCCTGCACGTATTCACCGAATTTGGTTAGTGATTGAATCATTGTTTAGGCAAAGCTATAAACCTGATATGATAATTTTATGGCTATCTAAAGAACAGTTTGTCAGTATAGACTCATTGCCTTCAAACTTGTTGAAATTACGTGAAAGAGGATTACAAATTATTCTAAAAGATGGTGATTTACGTTCACATAAAAAGTATTTTTACACATTATCGGAATATCCTAATGATATTATGATAACAGTGGATGATGATATTTTTTATCCGTCTTCTACTATAGCGGAACTCATAAAAAAAAGTTCTGCATATGCATATCCTGTTGTAGTGGCTCGCTATTTTTCCACTATAACCTGGGATGCAAATGGCAATTTACTTCCTTATATCCAATGGAAACAGTTTAATGATGAATCGATAAATAAAATTTTTTTTGGTTCGGGTGGTGGAACTTTATTTCCTCCCGGAGTTTTGTATAGAGATATCTGCAATCAAAAACTTTTTCAAAGCTTAACACCTTTTGCAGATGATATATGGCTGAATGCCATGTGTCGGTTACAAGGAACTGAAATAGTGGCTACAAAACATCGAAGTGCTAGTTTACTACCTGTTCTAAATCTAAAAGATGTAACATTAGCCGACAATAATATTAATAACAATTTAAATGACAAACAGATTGAGTCTGTTAGAGAATTTTATGCAAAAGTAGGTTTAGATCCTTTTAATAAATAAACAATTCTAAATAATCATGGAAACTAAAAAAATTGCCGTAATAGGACTTGGCTACGTTGGACTTCCTCTAGCTCGACTGTTTTCAACTAAATATCAGACTATTGGTTTTGATATGAACTCGTCACGTGTCTATGAGTTAAATTCTGGTCATGATTCCACTTTTGAAGTGACAGATGAACTACTTCAAGAGGCATTAAAGAATGGTTTTAAATGTACAACTCATTTAGAAGATATAAAAGATTGTAACTTTTATGTTGTTGCTGTTCCTACTCCCGTAGATACGAATAATCGTCCGGATCTTACTCCTTTAATTGGTGCAAGTACTACAGTAGGGAAGGTTATATCCAAAGGAGATATCGTTGTTTATGAGTCAACAGTTTATCCTGGAGTAACAGAAGAAGAGTGTTTACCGATTGTAGAGAAAGTTTCTGGCTTGATATATAATGTGGATTTTTATGCTGGATATTCGCCCGAACGTATAAATCCTGGTGATAAGGAACATACAGTTGAAAAAATAAAAAAAGTAACTTCCGGTTCAACTCCTGAAATAGCTGATATTGTTGATTCTGTTTATAATTCAGTATTGATAAACGGAACTCATAAAGCTCCTTCTATAAAAGTGGCTGAAGCCTCCAAAATAATAGAAAATTCTCAACGTGATGTGAATATTGCATTTATGAATGAACTCTCTAAGATTTTCAATGCAATGGGGATTGATACTAATGATGTGATTGAGGCTGCTTCTTCTAAATGGAATTTTATCAGACTTAAACCGGGCTTGGTAGGTGGACATTGTATTAGTGTTGATCCTTACTATCTTATTCAGAAAGCTCAGGTTTATGGAGTACTTCCGCGAATAATGTCTACTGCCAGACGATTGAATGATGGTATGGGAGATTATGTGGCCAATCAGGTGATAAAACTGATGAATAAGAAGGGGATACTTATTAAGGATTCAAGGATTTTACTTTTAGGTTTTACTTTTAAAGAAGATTGCCCGGACATTCGTAATACCAAAGTGATTGATATTTATTCGACATTACACGAATATACTGATAATATTGCAGTTTATGATCCGTGGGCTAATTCAGATAAAGTAAAACACGAATATGACCTACCTATTGTAACAAATGGTTTGAATAATTTAATAGGGGGATTTGATGTAGTTGTTTTATGTGTTGGCCATAAAGAATTTAAAAAAATGAATATTCGTGATTTTCTCCGGTCGGAAAATGGTGTTGTATATGATGTTAAATCAATTTTGAGTAAAGATATTATTGATGGTAGATTGTAATTCTTCCATTTGCTGCATATTTAATATTGGGACTCACTATCGTTGTCCTATATATTCTAAGATGGCTTCGGAACTTCCATGTGATTTTTATTTTGGTGATCAATTGTCTACACCGATAAAAAAAATGGATTATACTAAATTAGATAATTTTTGTTCAGAGCTGCATAATGTGTACTTATTCTCTCAATTTTACTGGCAAGCCAAGTCTGTTCGATTAGTATTTAAGCCTTATACTTATTATATTTTAGATGGGGAACCCTATTGTTTGTCTTCATGGGTAATTCTTATTTTAGCAAAACTATTGAGAAAGAAGACAATAGCTTGGACTCATGGATGGTATGGTAGAGAAAATTTTACAAAGAGAGTTGTTAAGAAACTTTTTTATTCTCTCTTTTCTCAGTTAATGGTTTATGGAGAGTATGCTATCTCTTTGATGGCAAAAGAAGGTTTTGATAACTCAAGAATGTTTTGTATTGCAAATTCCTTAGATTATGATAGACAGTTAATAATTAGAGAAAATTTGTCATCGTCCTCTATTTATTCTGATTATTTCTCAAACTCTTGCCCTGTGTTATTTTATATAGGCAGAATTCAAAAATCGAAAAAACTGGAACTTGTTATTCAAGCCATGGATATTTTAAGGCAGAAAGGTTTATCTGTGAATTTTGTAGTAGTTGGAAAAGATGTAGATGATGTTCATTTGGAGCAAGAGATTAGAAAATATAATCTTGAAACTCATGTATGGTTATATGGGCCTTGTTATGAGGAGGCGCGTATCGGAGAAATGTTTTATAATGCAGATATTTGTGTCTCTCCTGGTAATGTTGGACTGACTGCTATTCATTCTCTTACTTATGGCTGTCCTGTAATTACGCATAATAACTTCTCTTTTCAAGGACCAGAATTTGAGTCTGTTATACAAGGGGAAACTGGTAATTTCTTTATAGAGAATGATGTAGAGAGTTTAGCATACGTAATTCAAGACTGGTTAAGCCAAAAACGCTACTACAGGGAAGAGGTAAGGAAATTGGCTTATAAAACGATCGATAGCAAATGGAATTTGTATTACCAAATAGATGTTTTGAAAAAAGTATTAATTTAAATAAAAGTGTAACTAAATGAGTCACTTTCGAAATATTGTTAGAAATGGTGTATTAGATGTTTTAGGTTTATTCTTTCGTCCTCAGAATGGTATTCACATATTAAATGGACATATGATCTGTCGTACTGTAGCCGATAATCGATCAAAAGATAATTTCTTTTACCAATTACAAGAGCTTTCTCATTATGTCCGTTTTATAAGGATAGAAGAAGCTACTACTCTTATACAAAACCATGAGAGTGTTGACCAGCCTTTGGTTGCCTTTACATTTGATGATGGTTTTATGGAATGTTATGATATGATTGCTCCTGTTTTAGAGTCATTTGGAGTGAATGCAGCATTTTTTATTAATCCCAGTTTTGTAGAAGGGGATGATGACTATATCCGAAATTTTACGGAAAATGTAGTTCTTACTCCAGGTAAGTCTCCTATGCGCTGGGTGGAAATAAAGGCTTTACATGAAAGAGGACATATTATTGGTGCACATACAATGGACCATTATATGATTAATGATGCTAATTTGCAAGAGTTAGAAAAACAAATAGGTAACTGTAAATCTATAATTGAAGATCAATTGTCTGCTTCTTGTGATTATTTTGCTTTTCCTTATGGCCGATTAGAACACGCCAATAAATATTCGATAGATATTGCATGTAACTATTATAAATATGTGTTTTCACAATCTGATTATAAACATTATTTTTCTTTTGATGGTCGTGTCATTAATAGGCGCCATTTTGAACCTTTCTGGCCTGTAGGGCATCTTTATTATTTCTTGAGTTGTTATAAAAAATAATATTCTCATCTTTTGATTTTTTTGAATATGGTGCTTGAATTTCAGGTATCAAGGAATTTTGTGTTCTGTTTTGTAGATATATGAGAACCCTTTTTCAGATAAATGTTGTGGCAAATTCCGGCTCTACCGGCCATATTGCGGAGGAGATAGGATGTCTGGCAATAGCTTCTGGGTGGAAAAGTTATATTGCTTACGGGCGCTGGGCTTGTCAAAGTCAATCTGAATTGATTCGTGTTGGAACGAAGATTGATAATATCTGTCACGCTGTCAAATCCTTTTTTTTTGATCGTCATGGTTTTGGATCGAAGAGAGCAACTCGTAAACTAATAAGACAGATTAAACAGATAAAACCGGATGTGATTCATTTGCACAATGTGCATGGATATTATTTAAATTGTAAACTTTTATTTGAATATTTATCTATAGCGGAAATTCCGGTTGTGTGGACTTTACATGACTGTTGGAGTATGACTGGCCATTGCGTACATTTTCAAGATATAGGTTGTGAAAAATGGCTTTCTCTCTGTAATAATTGTCCCAACAAGTACGGTTATCCGAGAAGTTTGTTATTTGATAACTCCCGTCGTAATTATCAGGAAAAAAAACAATTGTTTACCTCGGTGGATAATCTAACGATAATTCCGGTTTGTAATTGGTTGGATAATGTTGTCAGTCGTTCTTTTCTTACTTCTTTATCCCGAAAGGTAATCGTTAATGGGATTGATCTTGAATTGTTTGTTCCATATAAAGGTCCGAATAAAATCAGATCAGAATTAGGAATTAACTCTCGTTTTATGATTCTGGGTGTAGCTACGGTTTGGAATTCAGCAAAAGGACTTAAAGATATTTATACTTTACGTAAACTTTTACCGGAGTCTGATGTGATTGTTTTGATTGGATTAACAAAAAAACAGATTAATAATCTTCCCTCGGGAATTATAGGAATAGAACGTACGGAGAATATAACCCATTTGGTTCATTACTATTCTGAGGCAGACGTGTTTATAAATCCAACTTACCAGGATACCTTACCTACAGTTAATATAGAGTCTTTGGCATGTGGTACTCCTGTTGTTACTTACAATACAGGGGGTAGTGCGGATGTCATTAGCCAGGATACTGGATTTGTGGTAGAAAGAGGGAATTTAAATTCTATGCTGACTTCTATTTTTCAAATAAAACAAAAAGGAAAAGTTCACTATGAAGTAGCTTGCAGACAACGTGCTGTAATGCATTTTAATAAAAAGGATAGATATGTAGATTATTTAAAACTTTACGAACAGTTGATATCAAAAAATAATATAATCTAATCAATGAAAATTTCTCTTATTACTGTTACTTTTAACAGCAGTAATACTCTTCGTGACACAATTCAATCGGTTCTTTCCCAAACTTATCCGGATATTGAATATATCATTGTAGATGGTCTTTCGCAAGATAATTCCATAGAAATAATAAAAGAGTATGTCCCCTTGTTTCAAGGTCGTTTAAAGTGGATCAGTGAAAAAGATAACGGATTATATGATGCCATGAATAAAGGCATCCGCATGGCTACCGGAGATATTGTCGGCGTTATCAATTCCGATGATTTTTATCATCGTACAGATATTATATCTAAAGTAGCAGAAGCCTTTCAGGATAAATCGTTGCAGGCTGTTTATGGAGATATCCGTTTCGTACATCCGGAGAATTTAGACAAAACAGTGAGATATTACTCTTCCAGCAACTTCTCTCCGAAATGGTTTCGGTATGGTTTCATGCCTGCTCATCCCACCTTTTTTACGTATCGGAGTTGTTTTGAGGAGCTTGGTTATTATAAAACGAATTATAGGATTGCTGCTGACTATGAATTACTGATTCGTTTTTTGTATGTACATCATCTAAAAAGCCGTTATTTACCATTGGATTTTATGAAAATGCGCACAGGTGGAACGAGTACTGCTTCAGTGAAAAGTAACATTCTTTTGAACAGGGAAATTGTAAGAGCTTGTTGGGAGAATGGTATCCATACATGTACAGTATTATTATATTTAAAGTACTTTATCAAAGTCTTTGAATTGATTTTTACAAAGAATAAATGAATATACTTATTACCGGAATCCATGGTTTTGTGGGTTCCAACCTTGTTTTATCGTTAAAAGGCTATCATCGATTGTATGGTCTGGATATCATATTTCCTGCTAAAGAGGGGGTAGAGAAGACTTTTTCCTGGAAAGATATTGAATCTGCTTTTGAGTCATCTCAGGAACTTTCTTCATTTGATGCCATCATCCATCTTGCTGGGAAAGCTCATGATACGAAGAACAAATCAATAGCCCAGTCTTATTTTGATATCAACACAGGTTTAACTCAAAAGATCTTTGATTTTTTTCTGAAGTCATCAGCTAAGAAATTCATTTTCTTCAGTTCTGTAAAAGCTGCTGCCGATAGCGTAGTAGGGGATATACTCACCGAGGATGTTATTCCAACTCCTGTTGGTCCTTATGGAGAAAGCAAGATCAAGGCGGAAGAATACATTATTAATAAATTGACAGTTGACAATGGACAGTTGACAGTTGATGGTGAACAATTGACAGTTGCTATGCAGCATGATAGCGCAGCTAATTGTCAATTGTCCACTGTCAACTGTCAATTGAACAAGCAGGTTTATATCCTTCGTCCTTGCATGATTCATGGGCCGGGAAATAAAGGGAACCTGAATTTGCTTTATAATGTGGTGAAGAAAGGCATTCCGTGGCCTTTGGGAGCTTTTGAGAATCATCGTTCGTTTACTTCGATAGATAATCTTTGCTATGTGGTAGAAGGGTTGTTGACGAAGGATGTTCCGGGAGGTATCTATCATATGGGGGATGATGAAGCGATGTCTACTAATGAGTTGATAACTACTATGTGTGAGGTGATGGGAAAGAAACCGCATATTTGGAAGATGAATAAAGGTTTGATGGAAGGTTGTGCCAGGATTGGCACTTTGTTTCATTTGCCATTGAATACAGAACGTCTGCGGAAGTTAACAGAAAATTATGTAGTTAGTAATGACAAGATAAAAAGGGCACTGGGCATTGATAAAATGCCGGTTACTGCAAAAGAAGGACTGATAAAAACAATAAAGTCCTTTGAATGATTTACAATTGGACGATTTACGACTTACAATTGAAGATACTTTTTAAATATATAAAGTTGTGTATTATTTAATAGTCTTAGTTCTGCTCTTCTTTGCAGAACTTTTTTATTTCCGTATTGCTGATAAATGTAATATCATTGACAAACCCAATGAGCGCAGTTCGCATACCCGGATCACTTTGCGGGGTGGGGGGATCATCTTCTATTTTGGCGTATTGGCTTATTTCTTCACGAACCATTTCGAATATCCCTGGTTCATGCTTGCCCTGACACTGATCACTTTTATTAGTTTTGTAGATGATATCCGTTCTACTTCTCAGGTATTGCGATTAGTGTTTCATTTCTCTGCTATGTCTTTGATGTTCTATCAGTGGGGACTGTTCTCTCTTCCTTGGTGGACAATCCTTGTAGCGCTAATAATATGTACCGGTATTATCAATGCTTATAACTTTATGGATGGTATTAATGGTATCACAGGCGGATACTCTCTGATTATTTTAGTAGCTCTTGCCTATATAAACAGAGAGATTGTTTCTTTTGTGGAACAAGAATTGATTGTTACTGTTCTTTGTTCCGTACTGGTTTTTAATTTCTTTAATTTCCGAAAGCATGCAAAATGCTTTGCCGGTGATGTAGGTTCGGTGAGTATAGCATTTATCGTTTTGTTCCTTATCGGTAAACTGATAATCAAAACGGAGGATTTCAGTTGGATTATACTATTGGTTGTTTATGGGGTAGATAGTGTACTTACCATTATTCATCGTCTGATGCTTCATGAGAATATAGGATTGCCGCATCGGAAACATCTGTATCAGATTATGGCAAATGAGCTAAAAGTACCTCATGTGGTAGTCTCTTCTGTATATATGGTGATACAAGTATTGGTAATAGTGGGTTATTTCTATTTCCAGGCGTATGGTTACTGGTATTTATTGAGCAGTATTTTAGTATTAAGTATTCTATATGTCTTGTTTATGTATAAATACTTTGATCTGCATTTTTCTTTCAACTAACTGATAATTATCTCTCTACAAACTTTCTGAGAGAAACAGCTTTACCTCCCTATTTTTCGTTTGCCATCCGATAATAAACCCTCATCTTTGCAATGTTGATCAACGAAACGTGTGAATGAAAAAAACGATTAGTAACATTAAAAAGAGGAGGTAATTATGCCTTTATTTTACAGAGCGGTGCAATCACCGATGGCCAACAAGGCGGGAGCTAAATTATGGCATCTTAATCTGGTTAAAACCGGAGCAACAGTAACTACTCAGCAATTGGCTGAGGTAATAGCAGAGAAATCATCCCTTACGCCGGGTGATGTGCAGAATGTGGTACGTAACCTGATGTCTGCAATGCGGGAACAACTTCTGAATAGCCGTACGGTACGCCTGGATGGCTTGGGTACGTTTACAATGAAAGCCCGTACGCAGGGCAGGGGAGTAGAGAGTGCCGATAAGGTAAATCCGAATCAGATAACAGCTTTGAAATGCCAGTTTACGGCTGAGTATACTCGCCCGGCAGCTATTGGTACCACACGTGCCCTGTTGCAAGGTGTACAGTTTGTACATGCTGATTTGCTGAAGAGCATGACCGACGGGGGAAACCCAGGCGGTGAGGGTGAGGGGGAAGACCCTTCGATTTAGTTGAAAGTTGAAAATTGAGAGTTGAAAGTTGGCTGCGCGGCACTTGATACGTTATTAAAATGAGAGAGAAATGAAAAAGACGATTTGGAATACGATTTTGAAAGTGGTTATAGCTGTGGCAAGTGCCTTGGCTGGTGTATTTGGCGGACAGGCTATGATGGCTTAGCGGACAAATAGATATAAATAAGAGATCGCCCGGTTCATTCTTAGGAGTGAATCGGGCGATTCTTATTTGCTATAAGTCCTTTAGTAATACCTTACTTGCTTTTTTATAATACTCTTCTCTTGATTCTACCAGTACCCTCCATTCATCACTGAACTCTTCTTCTTTGTCTATCTTGAAGTTCTCGGAACCATAGGTGTCAAGACGTTCGAGTAGTACAGCCACATTCAGCTGATTGATATCCATGGAAGGCTGATAAGCAATGTTTTCACTTTTCTGGTCAGTCACAACTTCGTGTATCAGATTGATTTCCTGCAACTGATACAAGGTTTGGTTGGTGAGTCGTATCGGAATCTGATGTTCGTCTGCCAGCTGTTCGGAGGTATATGGGGGCTCGTTTTGTTCAAAGCGTTTGGCTATAAGAGACATAATGAGGATAGAGATAAAGTCTCGGTAACGGCGGCTGATATTCTGGGTGTCTTTATCGAAACTAAAATTCCTTATGTTTTGTCCTGCAAAAGTCAGTTCTGCTCCAAACAAGCAGATGGTCCAGGAGATTTGCAACCACAACAGGAACATCGGTAAGGCAGCAAAGCTGCCGTAGATGGCATTATAGCGCGATACCCATAACTGACTGCTGATGTATAGAAACTGGAATGCCTGATAAGCAGAACCAGCAAGGATTCCTGATATCAGGGCATGTTTGAACTTCACTTTTGTGTTGGGCATAAATATATAAAGCCCTGTAAACATAAACCAGGTGAGCACAAAGGGGATAAGCCGTATCAGAAACTTCATAATAGGAGCCAGCAAAACGAAATCTTCTATCTGCTTCAACATTGTACTCATGAAGATAGAAAGACCACCGGAAACAACAATAAGGATAGGCATCAGAAGAAACATAGAGAAATAGTCGGTGATTTTGCGATACATATTTCTCGCTTTCTTTACTCCCCAAATGCGGTTGAAGGTAATTTCGATGTTACTTACCAGATTGATTACCGTCCACAATAACATGATTAAACCCACTCCGATGAAAACTCCACCTTTGGTTTGCGATAAGTAAGAGTTTACAAACTCAAGAATGGTATCAGAGGTTTCGGTTGCACCTCCAAAACCGTTGCGGAACTGATGTTCCATTATTGTGGAAACACCAAATCCACGGGCAATGGCAAATACAATGGCAAGTATAGGCACAATGGCGAGCAATGTGCTATATGTCAGTGCAGAAGCTTTATTGACAATACGGTCTTTGGTGAAACGGTTGATGCAGAGATAAATGGTTTTGATGATATTGTAAACCGAGAATTTAGTTTTGGTTACCTCATCTTCCGTGATACGCCAGATGTCATAGGTGATAAATTTCCATATATCTGCTATTCTTTTATTCATGGCATTCAGTAGATTATAATTTTAAAAAAAGCAGTCGGCCTGTAAGCCGAGTTCTGTCCTTGTATAATCTTTAATTTATAATTATGAATTAAACAAGTGCCTGTCATTTATCTGAGTGACATGTCACCATGCCACTTTAGCGGTCTACCCTCCGACATGGAGCGAGCAACTCTCATAACGCCGGTATACATGACCTTACAACTCCCAAGACGTACAGCCCGACACGTCACCATGCGGCTGGTGGGCTTTTACTCCACCTTCTCACCCTTACCTTACTTTCCGAAGAAAGAGAGGCGGTTATTTTCTTCTACGTTACTCTACCCTCACGGACAGCTTTCTGTTAGGAAGTGGGATGCTCTGTGTTGCCCGGACTTTCCTCCTGTGCCGAAACACACGCGACAGACCAGCCAACTGCTTTAGGGGGGCAAAAGTACGTCATTTATTTCTTTTATGCTAAAAAATAAACACAAACTTCTTCTTTATTGTTCGTGCAATCCCTATCTTTGCTTTTAGAATGGAGTCAGTAGTTAGAAGTTAGTAGTTGGTAGTTAGAATCCTTTCGGCATGACAACGCTAATATGCTGCACAGATTCTAACTACTATCTACCAACTACTAATTTCAATTATGCTTCAATGAAAATGCGTATCTTTTTTTTCAGCCTGTTATGGTTTATAGTGACAGGCATAAAAGCTCAGGACATTCCGTCCGTACCTGCCGATTCGGCTTATGGTGTTGTTAGTGTATCTGTTTGTAATATGCGTGCTGAGGGTAAATTTACCTCTGGTATGACTACGCAGGCTTTGCTGGGGATGCCGGTAAAGGTATTACAATATACAGGCTGGTATGAGATACAAACGCCTGACGATTATACCGGATGGGTGCATCGGATGGTTATCAGCCCGATGTCTAAAGAGAAGTACGATGAATGGAACCGGACAGAGAAGATAGTAGTAACGGCACATTATGGATTTACGTATGAAAAGCCCAATGAACATTCTCAGACAGTCTCGGATGTTGTGGCAGGCAATCGTCTGAAGTGGGAGGGGAGTAAAGGACATTTTTATAAGGTCTCTTATCCTGATGGCAGACAGGCATATGTTTCAAAGTCGATAGCAAAGCCCGAAAGAGAATGGCGTTCAGAGTTGAAGCAAGATGCAGGGAGTATTATTCATACAGCTTATACGATGATGGGAGTTCCGTATTTATGGGCGGGTACTTCTTCTAAAGGGGTGGATTGTAGTGGTTTGGTGCGTACTGTACTTTTTATGCATGATATTATTATTCCCCGGGATGCTTCGCAACAAGCATATATAGGGCAACATATTGATATAGCACCTGATTTTAGTAATGTGGAGCCGGGTGATCTTGTTTTCTTTGGACGGAAGGCTACGGCTGAGAAAAAAGAGTCTGTTTCGCACGTCGGTATATATATAGGTGATAAGAGATTTATTCATGCTTTGGGTGATGTGCATATCAGTAGTTTTAATCCGGCAGACAAAGAGTATGATACTTTTAACGCCGATCGATTGCTTTTCGCTGTCCGTTTTCTGCCTTTTATAAATAAGGAGGCGGAATTGAATACAACACTTACAAACCCCTACTATAAAAAGAATTAGCATGCAAAATAGAAGAGATTTTCTGAAGACTGCCGCTCTGGTGGCTATAGGTTCCGGCCTGATTGTGAACAATACTTTTGCGGAAGCTTCTCATCCTGCTTCTTTTTTTATAAACCGGTTGGGAAAGGGTGGAAAGATGAAAATGAAGTTTTTTCCTTATGAATTAAAACTGAAGCATGTGTTTACGGTAGCTTCCTTTTCGCGTACTACGACTCCTGATGTGCAAGTGGAGATAGAATATGAAGGGGTGACCGGATATGGTGAAGCCTCCATGCCTCCCTATTTGGGGCAGACAGTGGATAGTGTGATGACGTTTCTGAGTAAGGTTAATCTGGAACAGTTTAATGATCCGTTTGAACTGGAAGATATTTTGGCTTATGTTGATAGTCTGAGTCCGGGCGATACGGCAGCAAAAGCGGCGGTAGATATTGCTTTGCATGATCTGGTAGGAAAGCTGTTGGGAGCTCCCTGGTATAAGATATGGGGATTAAATAGAGAAAAGACACCTTCTACTACGTTTACTATTGGTATTGATACGCCGGAGGTGGTACGTGAAAAGACACTTGAGGTGGCCGGACAATTTAATATACTGAAGGTAAAACTGGGACGTGAAAATGATAAGGAGATGATTCGGACAATTCGTTCGGTCAGTACGCTCCCGATAGCTATCGATGCTAATCAGGGTTGGAAAGATAAATATTATGCGCTCGATATGATTCATTGGTTGAAAGAACAGGGAATTGTGATGATTGAGCAACCCATGCCTAAAGAACAGTTGGAAGACATTGCCTGGGTCACTCAGCAGAGTCCGTTGCCGGTGTTTGCAGACGAATCTTTGCAGCGTCTTAGTGATGTGGCTGCTTTGAAGGGGGCTTTCACCGGAATCAATATAAAGCTGATGAAATGTACCGGAATGCGTGAGGCGTGGAAAATGGTGACTTTGGCGCGTGCACTGGATATGAAAGTAATGGTAGGGTGTATGACCGAGACATCTTGTGCCATATCTGCTGCTGCGCAATTTTCTCCGGCCGTTGATTTTGCTGATTTGGATGGTAATTTACTTATTTCCAATGATCGTTTTAAGGGAGTGGAGGTATTAAAAGGCAAAATTACGCTCAGTGATTTACCAGGAATTGGAGTCACACTGTCAGTCTGACAGGCACTGATGTGTCAATAAAATAATGTGCTAATGTGCCAATATGCTAATGTGCCAATTGCCATGCAGTATGCCGCAGCGCAGCCAATTGGCATATTGGCACATTGGTATATTGGCACGTTTTCAGCATATTATTCAAATTGTTTTTCTGTCATGTTAAAAGCCTTGTCATGTAACGAATGCAAATTTGTCAGTGTCCGTCGTTAAGCGCTGTTAATCAGTAAATATTCTCTGTTAAAAGAGGACAAAAAAGAGTGACAAGTGGAATAAGTGAATGATTTTTGTCGTTATTTTAACGTCATAAAGTTAAAACGAATTAGAATATTAACATTTTAAAGAATAAACAAAGAGTAGTATGAAACAGACAACAAAAAACATTCTTGGAGTAGGAGCCATCATTCTTCTGAGTTCAGGAGTTGCAGGTTTAACAACCTATAAAATGATGCAGGCAGGAGATAGCGACAAGCAGGCGTCATTTAATGAGGTGTTCCAACAGAATCCTGGTGTGAAACTGGCTGCTTTTGATGCAATCAATGCGCAACCGGTAGATTTGACACAGGCAGCAGAGAATTCGCTTCATGCTGTAGTACATATAAAGTCCACGCAACAATCAAAAACTCAGACTGTTCAGGGAGCACCTGATATTTTTGACTTCTTCTTTGGTGATGGTGGCGGACGTCAGCGCCGGGTACAGACACCGGAGCGTGTAGGTTTTGGTTCGGGAGTTATCATCTCTAAAGATGGATATATTGTAACCAACAATCACGTGATTGATGGTGCGGATGAAATAGCGGTGAAGTTGAATGACAATCGCGAATTTAAAGGCCGTATCATTGGTACAGATCCGAGTACTGACCTTGCATTGGTAAAAATAGAATCAGACGATGATCTGCCTACTATTCCAGTAGGTGATTCGGAAGCACTGAAAGTAGGTGAGTGGGTACTCGCTGTAGGTAATCCGTTCAATCTGAACTCTACTGTAACGGCAGGTATTGTAAGTGCGAAAGCCCGTACACTGGGTGTTTACAATGGTGGTATCGAATCTTTCATTCAGACGGATGCTGCTATCAACCAGGGTAACAGTGGTGGTGCACTGGTAAATGCAAAAGGAGAATTGGTAGGTATTAACTCTGTGCTTTCGTCACCTACAGGTGCATATGCCGGATATGGTTTTGCTATACCAACCAGTATTATGAAAAAGGTGGTTGCCGACTTGAAAGAGTTTGGAACCGTACAGCGTGCTATGTTGGGTATCGCAGGAGCTTCATTGGGAAGCAGCATAATGGAAGACCAGCAACCTATAGACAAGTCGGGTACTACGCTTCGTGATAAAGCGAAAGAGTTTGGTGTAGTAGACGGAGTTTGGGTACGTGAAATTACTGAAGGTGGTTCGGCATCCGGTGCAGATATTAAAGTAGACGATGTGATCATTGGTATTGACGGTAAGAAGGTTCACAACTTTGCTGACTTGCAGGAAGCACTTGCAAAACATCGTCCGGGTGATAAGATTACTGTGAAGTTGATTCGCGATAAAAAAGAAAAGAGCGTGGCAGTGACTTTGAAGAATGAGCAAGGTACTACAAAGGTGATAAAGAATGCCGGAATGGAAATTTTAGGTGCAGCCTTTAGAGAACTCCCTGCTGATTTGAAGAAGCAACTCAACTTAGGATATGGTGTAGAGGTAACAGGTGTTTCCAATGGTAAGATGAAAGATGCAGGTATCCGTAAAGGATTCATCATTCTGAAAGCTAACGGACAGCAGATACGTAAAGTGAGCGATCTGGAAGAGGTACTGAAAGCAGCAACCAAATCACCGGATCAGGTATTATTCCTCACAGGTATGTTCCCATCAGGAAAACGTGCTAATTACGCTGTAGACCTGACTCAGGAATAGTTTATTAATTGAAAATTGAAAGTTGAAAATTGAAAGTTACTATGTAGTGTATAGCGCAGCCAACTTTCAACTTTCAATTTTCAACTTTCAACTAAAAAAAGGATGCCGGTATACAACTTGTCGGCATCTCTTTTTGTTTATACAGATAATAATAATGGTGAAAAAGTTTCGTTAAGATAGTTAGTTAACAAATTATTTGTCGTAACTTTGCACTCCAAATCTGTTTTATAAGAATGAGAC
>ERZ856578.5228-NODE-5228-length-16098-cov-16.006055_pt1 | contig 16098 bp, 15 predicted proteins | sample MGYA00514384_ERZ856578 | MGnify/ENA primary metagenome ERZ856578 (study PRJEB29103, sample SAMN06111958) | human gut metagenome | biome: human gut; feature: ankylosing spondylitis patient; material: healthy_person | host: Homo sapiens | place: China:Hangzhou...
TAAGTTCATATGTCTTTTCTCCACATAAAATCATACGAAAAGGATTGGGACGTAATTTCATCGTGTGTTTCATATTTATAATCCGCCTTTCTGCGAAAGGCACCAATGCGCCATGAAACGTCTTGGCAAACTTTCGCTTTTCTAATCTATCTTCCTTCTGATATTATTCCTCTATAAGACTGACACACTACAGAACACGTGGAGGTGAGTGGCGGGGCTGTATAGCGGCGACCTCGCATTTTTATTTGTTGTCGGTCATCCGTTAAGGCATCAATGATTAGCGCATAACGTAGCCCGCAAACTTATCTCTTCCAAAGTCGACTCGATTTTGCCGGATGACCAGTCACTGTCAGTTTTAAACTTACAATCATCAGGAGGTACTTTTATTGTCGTTTAAAATTCTCAAAAATAACTGCTGTGGCCTTGATGTCCACAAAACCTAGATTTATGCCTGTATCGGCATAACAGATTCCCTGAAACGTACCGAGTATAAAGAAGCCCGCTTCTCTTCCTTTACCAAAGGTCTGTAGAAGCTGTGTAACTGGCTTTCTAAATACAACTGTACGGATGTCTGCATGGAATCTACCGGTAAGTACTGGATCCCTGTTTTTAATATTCTGGAGAAGAATAACATCTGGGGTACTCTTTCCCACCCCAAATATACCAAACCCCAAAAAGGCAACAAGACTGATCGCAAGGATGCCAAGTGGATCTGTGATTTATACATGTGTGGAATGGTTAAACCTTCCTTTATCCCTCCTGCGGATATCCGCGAATTAAGAGATTTAGTAAGATACCGCTTCAAACTTACCTGCATGATTACTGGTGAGAAGAATCGTGCTCATAACTGTCTTACTGTTTCTAATTTAAAACTGGATGATGTCTTTTCTGATATATTTGGTAAATCTTCTCGTTCTATTACAGAACAGATTTTACAACACCCAGGGGAAACCTTTGATGTGTCACCTTTTGTGGATCGCAGATGTAAAACTCCTATCGAAGAAATACAAGCTGCTGTTGATGGTGCCATATCCAACGAACAAGCTGTAAAGCTTAGACAATGTTTAAATCACATCGATGAATTAGAAATGCACAAAGCAGAAATAGAACGGGAAATCTTTCGTCTCAGTGATAAGTATGAAAGCGTTCTCAATCTTATACGAACCGTACCTGGATTCGATAAAAACCCATTGACTGCTATTCAGGTGCTTTCTGAAATCGGAGGTGATATGTCTGTCTTCCCCACAGCTAAAAACCTCGTATCATGGGCTGGATGCTGTCCTCGTAATGATCAAAGCAATCATAAAATCAAATCCACTAGGATTTCCCGTGCTGGTTCCTATTTTAAACCAGTTTTGGTGCAAGTTGCAAATGCTTTAATCAAATCCAAGAAACATCCTGAATTTACAACCCGTTATCGACGTATAAAAGCTCACCGTGGTCACAAGAAAGCAATCATTGCCATCTGTCGTATGATCCTGACCGCTATCTGGCACATACTCTCAGATTTAAAGCCATATACATCTGAAGGCTTTCTTGAACCGCGACCTGTGAATAAATCAAAAATATTGACTACTTCGCAGGCACTTAATCTGCTGAAGCAGCGAGGTTACATTATCAAAGATGATGTTGTTCCTGTTACCTGATTAGGTGTTGTGTATATATTCAATTTTTAAAACCGGCTGCTTAGGTGGTTTATTTGCTATACCCTTTATTTCTTGGCTGTCTTCTACTTATTTGTTTCAAACTTTACCTCTGTTTATATTCAAAATACTTGCCCATGCCACGATTAAGGTCAAAACCAAATTTCTTATAAAACCCTTCTTTTCCTTCCGCTGCCGTAAGACCTACACTAACAAATGTTCCCGGTTGAATCTCTCGTTGAATATGGTTCAAAAGCGCATTTACAATGTCTGTACCAATTCCTTTTCCCTGATATTCCGGCATGACAATAATCTCCTGAAGATACCAATACATCACTCCATCACCCACAAGTCTACCCATGCCTATAACTTCCTCATTATGTATTGCAACAATATCAAACAAATCATTCTGCAAAGCCCTTTCCACCTGATCTATTGGCCTATCCCTAAATCCGGTGGCAACCTTCAATCGTATAAAATCCTCTGCTTTTAATTGATTTTCACATAAGCGGTATTCGATTTTCTCCATACCTTCCCTCACTGTTATAAAATTGCCATCTTTCCATCTCAAAAAAATATTTCTTTTTGTTAAATCATCTGAAAATGCTTCATTGCATCCTCAATTGCTTTCGCTTTCTCTTCTGTACATCCCGGTTGCCTACTGTTCTCAGACTTTGCTTCGTTATAATTCTCTCGCTCGTTAATCCCATGCTTTTGCTTTACCTTGGCAATATTGAGATTCGTCACGTGAAATCCGTACTTTTCCTGCACCCAATCACGTATCTCAGCATAAGTTGCCTTTGTCTCTGCACTTGTAGCATCAATCTCATCAAGATTGATCTCTATCTCGATATGATCATCAGCTTTTTGTTGGGACAGAAGAACAACCGTCTCAACGTGTGTCGATAGGGTAATTGAGATGCACTTTCCAGAGTTTTCACTGTACTCTGGGAGTGAAAAGTGTTGCACTCCTCTCTGATGAGGCTGCAAAAAATTGACATGATGCACTCTCTCCTGCCCCCGCATAGAAAAAGATTGCATTGTATTTTAGATGTAAGCCAGATTAGCTTACGATTGACTCTGCTCTTTCTCTATGGTCCACTACTCATCCCTTGATGATAACTTCTAAGATATTGTACCATAGATTGTTTATTTGGGAAATTACTTCCCGATAAAAATGGGCAGAAGAAAACCTCCAAATCTGTTGGGAACTTGGAGGCTTGATTCCGACCATTTACTGTTCATTTTGGATTTTTTCAATTAATCTCAAATTCTCCGGTTTAACAGTTCCTATAAAATTCTTCATTCTTGTGTCAAATGAGAGAACATATGACGATGCATCTATTAAAACACACGCATTCTTGGTTTTATCTATATGATCTAGGCATCCAACACAAAGCATATCAAAAATATCATTCTTGTCTAACTTTTTTCCTCTTTCAAACCATGATGTAAACATTACATCCCGAAGATATCTTCTCTGTGTAGCAGAATATTTTCCTTTTTTAAACATCTCTGACACTTTTACTTTCGCCATATCTAGGAAATGTTGGTCTGTTGCCAAGGTATCTACTATACACGGCATTGTTCCCGTATTTCCATCCAAACCACTTTCAATACTTTTTTGATATGTCTGCTGTACAATACTTATAATATCATCCTTGTCCTGTTTGCAAGCAACACATCCTTGAATAATAATATTAGTAAGCACACATGCTTCATTCAATTCTTGGATATAAAAATCCTTGAGTACTTTTTTCTCTTTGTTTTCATCATACCCTGACTGCAGTTCTACTTTAATTCTTTCCTCTAATAAATTTTGATATTCCTTATATGCAACTCTTCCAATATACCCCAATATAGCATCTTTGTTTTTTTGTGACAGTCCATCTGTCATCTCTAATTTGTAATGAGTATATAAATCTTTTGTAATTTCAAAAAATAAAAGTGTGAATTTACTCTCAATTTGAATTTTGCTCTTTAATAATCTATCCGCATAATTTTTGAGAGCTGCTTGATCCATATATGCAACACTGGTAATTTCATCTTCACTCACAACATAGTCTGGAATATTATTAAAAAGTGGCAACCCCTTCGCATACCTAAACTCAAGTAAATTTTGTAACACTTTTGGATTATTTCTAAAGTGTGTCATTATCTCAATATATACCGAAGTCGGAAGACTCTTTTCTCTCTGTTGTTCTAAATATTTTTTTAAACGTTCTTCGTCAACAGGTTCTGATGTCATTCCTAATTTGCTTCTTCCATAATATGAATAAAAGGCATTTGCATCCAAAAAAATCATTTTTTCATCCTCTACTTGAATCATTTTTTACCAAGAAACTAGTTTGTAATTTTTGTAACTTTTCATACATTATATCACATTTATTCTTTTCGCAAAAATTTTACACAGGACATATAAAGAGAAACCTCCAAATCTATTATAGACTCGGAGGCTTGGTTCCAACCATTTTATTCGCAGTAAACTGTTTTCCTGCTACTGTAAAAGAACTATGCAAGTGCAGGTTCCTTCCCTGCAATAATCGCTTTCACTTCTTCTATATCCTTATCAGTAGCTGAGGCTATCTGCTCTGCTGTAAAACCATTCTTATACATTTTCATAATGAGTCCTGCCTCTCCAATCGCAATACCATCTTCTTTTATTCCCTGACTCAAGTTACACATAACGCTCACATCCTTCCTGAAGTTCTCCTCAATAGGAATATCGTATTCATTTCCAATTATGTTTAGTTTTTCATCTATTGTAAGTTCCTTGGATAACAATGCTCCCAGCAGACGGTGCAGTTCATACGTCTCATCATGTTCCGGCAGATTCTTTGCCAGTCCAAGCATGATGATATTCAGCAGGTCAAGATTTCCCTTCCATTCATAGGAACCAATCAAATCTTCCTTTGTGAGATGCACATGGCTCATGCTGCTCTCGTCCATGTTCATACATACCCAGATGGAATATACACGCTTAATGTCATCGTAGCTGGAGTTCTCAAAATCACGTTCTTTTTGTGATGAAATCAGTCTGCTCACATAAAAGATTGCCCGGTTTAAGATTTCATATCCCATCGGCTCGTCTTTCTGTGCTTCTACATTGATGATAATCTGTGACAATCCATCTTTCATGCGCACATAGAAAACGATATCAAATCTTACCAGACCTTCATTAATTTCTTCATTTTCTGTGTTGAAACCGACCAGTCTTTCACCATTTTTTTCGCTGGCTGCATTTGTGAGTCCAGGCTCTACCGGTACCGTACTGATATGTGGTGTTCCCTCGATGCAGTTGACCACATCCTTGGGATTCATGCCCTTAAACTCATCAACTGTTTTTACCAGTATATGTGCCAGTATGCTCTTCTGCCCTAACAGGCGCTTTGCACTCGTATCATACTGTGCATCCTTGTCTGTTGCTTTCACTGCATTTTTTAATTCTGTATTCACTGGCCTTCCTCCTTTTTGTAACAGATATAGTCATCCCCAAAAAGGCATCTGACCACACCTATATTATAACTTACCCATTTCTTTTATACAATCAATTTTTACATTTGAAAAAGGAACATAAGAAAAACTCCAAACCTGTCATAGACTCGGAGTCTTGATTCCATCCATTCTTCACATTGTCTGCACCTGTACATGTTGTTCCTGCTCCTCATGCTCCAAAGCATCCTGCTCCGGTATATGGTCTATATTTTTCGCTGCTTCCTGCACTTTTGCCATATACCGGATTTTAATGCTGCTGTAATCACCCCCTGCCGGTTCCAGCACTTTTTTCTCTAACATGTTTAACATCGCTTCGGTGTCAAATTTTCCCTCAAAATAAAGTTCCTCATCCACCTTTATCGGTACATCCATTTCTTCCGGTGAACTGCCAAGGATCGTCCTCCAGCGTCCGGCTACTTTTCCACACATTTCCATAAACCGCTCATGGATATCCGGCTGTTCATTACAGGTCTGCAAAATCTTTTGTGCCACCTTTCTCCATGTAGGTGTCTCTATCCATTCTCCCAGCGCAAACTGGACTGCCAGCGGTCTTTTCCCTTTCAGTTCTGCCGGGGACACTGTGATAAGGCTGCTTTCCCGGATCGTATCTTTCACATTTGTATGCTGTTCTCCACTCCGGTACATCTGGAGCAGTGCATCACATTTCGTGTTTACAAGCTGTAACATTTCCTCCCTCAGTTCTTCTATCAGTTGCTCATAATTCATACGCTTTTCTCCTCCTGTCGCACACTTACTTCATGTGCTTTTTTTATATCCACTTTCTTTTACTCATTTTCCGTTATATGCTTTCTGCTGTCCTTTCCTATTTTATGCCAACAATAAAACGCCCGGATCATCGGGCATTTTATTCTTACCATAAACTGGCAGGAACAACGTTTCCTATTTACTTGCTGCCATTCCTGCCGCAGCCTTACTCATATCGAATCTCCTGTTCCATGACAATGCCTGACTGGAACTGTATCAGCAGCTTCTCGCTGGATTCCACTTTGATGGTGGAGATCAGCCGTCTGACAAGGTCATTGTCGAACTCCTGTATCTGGCAGGTGCTTGTGCTTAAGTAATGGTCGATATCTTGGATTCTCTGTTCATAGCTGTCAGCCATCCATTTCTCGTTTCTGGCTGTTTTCTGTGCCTCTTTTAAGGCATTGATTTCCTCTGCTATGGTGCGATAGCGTTCATCAAACTCCGGTGTGTAGGAGCCGGTCTTTGCATTCTCCGCGATCAGTGCCACCATCTCTTCCTGCTTTTCTTTTATCTTTTCTTCGTATTCCTCAGACTCTTTTGCGGTGCTGTAGCTCCCGATGACATGGATGATGTTCTGCCGGAAGTGTTCCATAAATTCCATATCATCACTTGTGATCCTGTGGATGGCTTCCATCACCGCCCTGTTTAATGCGTTCTCTTCGAGTGTCTCGGATTCCCCGCATTTCTTCACTCCGTTGGTCAGCCGATTGCTGCATCTCCAGACCACTTTCTTTTTCCCGTTTCTCGCCCAGGTGACTCTCCTGTACTCCTGTCCGCATTTTCCGCAGATCAGCATGCCGGTCAGTGCATAGGTGGAGGAATACCTGCTTTTCTGGTTCTTCTTCCGGGTGACAGCCGCCTTGCATAAGGATGCCCTCCGCATCATCTCTTCCTGTACCCTGTAGAACAGCTCTTTCGGAATGATTGCCTCATGGTCATCTTCCACATAATACTGCGGTACGATTCCAGTGTTCTTGACTTTCTTTTTTGTCATGAAATCCACCGTATAGGTTTTCTGCAGTAATGCATCTCCCATGTATTTTTCATTGCGGAGCATTTTGTCTATTACCGTGGAATGCCATTTGTCCTGCCCTGTGGCGGTCTTGATTCCCTGCTCTTCCAGATGCTTTGCGATCTTCCCGGTACTGTAGCCTTCCAGATAAAGGCGGAAGATCAGCTTTACGATCTCTGCCTCTTCGGGTACGATGACCAGGTCACCATCCTCGTTTTTGGTGTATCCCATGAACTTTGTGCAGTTTACGATGACCTTGCCTTTTTCAAATTTCCTCACGACTCCCCAGCGGATGTTCTCACTGATGTTGCGGCTCTCCTCCTGTGCCAGGCTGCTTAAGATGGTGATAAGGATTTCGCCGGTTCCCTCCAGTGTATTGATCCCCTCTTTCTCGAACACCACCGCCACATTCTTTTCCTTCAGTTTTCGGATGGTCACCAGCGAGTCTACCGTGTTCCTCGCAAACCTGCTGACCGACTTTGTAAGGATCATGTCGATTTTTCCGGCAAGGGCATCCTGTATCATGGCATTAAAGTCTGCCCTCTTTTTGGTGTTTGTTCCACTCTTTCCGTCATCCGCATAGATGCCGGCATTTTTCCAGTTTTCGTTTTCGGATATTTTATTGGTATAATACTCCACCTGTGCTTCATAGCTGCTGTCCTGCTCTTCCAGTTCCGTACTGACACGGCAGTAGGCAGCGACCTTCATTTTCTTCTCTGACAGTTTCACATTCCGGTCATACTGCACCTTGGCAGGTATCATGCTGATCTTTTTTGCTGTTTCTGCCATCTGCTCTCCCTCCTAATCCTTGTACCCGGCTGTGACACGGCTCCCATTGATAAACTCCACTTCTGCCATATTTCCGCCATGCACCCAGATGCGTGCGATTATTTTTCTATATAAGTTTTCATCAAATGTTTCCAGTTTCTTTTTTCCTGCAAGGATGTTTTTGATCTCCTCTGTCTGGAACTCCCCATCCCTGACCTCCAGTGTCCGGTAGCGTTCCTCCGCCCTTTCATAAAGCAGTTTCATCAGGTCTGCCTCTGTGCTTTCCTGCTCTTCTTTCATGTGCTGCAGATTCCGCCCCAGAACCCGGTACTGCGGGCTGACCTTTTCCTCCTGCCTTTGTACCCGGAGCAGGCCTTTGTTTTGTATCACTGCATTGATGGCTTCCACACACACCTGCTTTGCCTGCCCGTCTGTAATATAACTGTTCCTGCAGTTTTTTGCTCTGCCAGTCACATAGTTCTTGCACTTCCACTTGGCAGTGCCGCCACGCTCTTTTTTGTGGTTCGGCTGGATATGGCTGCATACTGCCCCGCATTCTGCACACCAGATGACACCTCCGAAAAGGATTCTTTCATCCCTGCCCGGTCTGTGGTCTGCCCTTCCAAGCTCTGCCCTCACCTTTTCCCGCCTGCGCTGGACTCTCTCAAACAGTTCCTCTCCTATGAGCTGCGGATAGTATTCTGTGCCAAGGTAGCTTGTGTTTTCCAGTATCCTGCCGATGGATGCATGGGTCCAGGACACTTTCCCTTTTGCATTGCATATGTTTCTCCCTTTCAGGTTCTGGGCGATCCTGCCTGCCGCCACTCCGCTGTCATAGTCTGTAAATATCTGTTCCACAATCTTTCTTTGCTCTTCGCAGATGGTGATTTTTCCATCCACAACTTTATAGCCGATTGGCATGTGCCACTGCATCCTGTCCACCTCCCCTCTCCGTCAGTTTCAGTCCGTTGTACAGGCAGAAGGTGATGTCGTGTTCTTTGGAGACCACGATCTTCTCCGCTGTCATTTTAAACAGTTGCTCGTCAAACTCCTCCATTAATCCGTCCTGTTCTGCGATCAGCTGGATAAGCTGTTCGGTCCGCACGATTTCTTTTGTCCTTCTCAGCTTTCTGGTCAAAAGTGTCTTTTTTCTCCTGCATTCCGTCAGTTGCCAGCCAAGCTTGCTACTGCTCTCCATAAAAAGAGCAGAGTCCATATATCCTTTCCTCATGACTTGGTTTAGGATTTGGCTCTGCTCGCTTATATCTTTGATTTCCTTATCCAGTTGTCTGATTTCCTCACTGTCCTGCCTTGCTGCCACAAGTTCTGTCAGCTCTTTTAACAGCGGCTCTAATATCGTTCCCTGATTGGTGTACAGCTTGTTCCACATGTCTGTAAAAGCCCGGTGCAGCACATCCTCCCGGATGGCTTTCATGCAGCAGCTCTCTTTATCCTCCACATGTCCGCTGCACGTCCAGATGATTTTCTCATAGGGTTTCCCGATGTAGATTTTCTGCCGCCGGAAGGTTCTTCCGCACTCTCCGCAGATGATTCTGCCGGAAAACAGGTATCTTTTGGTGTAGTCACTCTTGTTCATGTGCAGTACATCCACCCGGTATGCCATCAGGTTGCGTACCGCTTCTGCCTCCTCATGTGTGACGATTGGCGGATGGCTGTCTTTGATGAGATACTGGTTTCTCTGTCCGTTGTTTACCCTGCGGACAAATGGGAACCTTGTTTCTGTATAGGTTCTCTGCTGCAGCATATCCCCCTCATAAATCGGATTTTTCAGAATGTCCTGTATCACCCCGTCCTGCCACTTTTCTGCACCCCGGATCGTCGGAATGCCTTTCTGGTTCAGTGCCTTTGCTATCACATACACTCCCATGCCGTTTAAGTAAGACTCATAAATCCACCTTACAGTTTCTGCCTCGGATTCTATGATGACTAAATTTCCATCCTCATCTTTTCCATAGCCATACGCTGGCGTCGATATGATATAGGTTCCATCCTGAAAGCGTTTCTGTATCGCCCATCGGTTGTTGCTTGAGATGTTTTCAGATTCCCCCTGCGCCACCGATGCCAGGATGGTAATAAACAGCTCGCTTTTTTCTGACAGCGTGTTGATGTTTTCTTTCTCAAAGTAGATTCCAACGCCAATCTCCTTCAGCTTTCGGATGGTCTGGATGCATTCCACCGTATTTCTTGCAAATCTTGTGATGGATTTCGTAAGGATCAGGTCGATGTTCCCATCCTCACAGTCTGAAATCATCATCTGGAACTCATCCCTGTGCTTTACGTTTGTTCCGCTGATTCCTTCATCCGCATACACCCCTGCAAACTCCCACAGGGGGTTGCTCTCGATTTTTTCTGTATAGTACTCGACTTGTGCAGTATAGGAAGTTGCCTGTGCCTGACTGCCGGTACTGACTCTGGCATATCCGCACACTTTCAGCCTGCGTTCTTCCTGTGTATGTTTCTGCGCTTTTGCTGCCTTTATGACAGTCACTTTTTTTGCCATGCTTTTTTCTCCTTTCCCAGTATTTTCAAGGGTTTGCACTCCCTGTCAGCAACATACACTACCACATAGTCCTTTATATATCCAGTGTTATTACAGATATACTTTTGCTAATTCCGGGGAGAAAGTCTTGACATTCAAAACCCGGATTTTTTCCCATTCTTCCTCGGTTAACAGCTTATCTTCATGCATCCTTTTTAAGAGAAATTCGGCAATCTTATACCGCACCTCATTCGCTGCACCTTCCATCATCTTTCCCCCTTTTTCCTCCCGCAATTTAAGATCGTTAAATTCATTCTCCCAAGCCAAACACTTTTGCCCAGAAGAAACACCTTTACATCATCCCGATTTCAGCCATGGTTGCAGCCTCATCTTCTTCCCGGAAATACTGTTCCGATACATCCCTGCTGACTGAAAGCACCTCTCCCGCGTCCTTTTCTCCCATCTGGATCGGGATTAAGAACGGATGGATTTCCTTACAGAATTCCTGATTGGGACAGCTATTGATAAAATAGCCGCAGGTATCTAATATCAGCCTGTCACACATATCTGTGATGATGATCTTTTCGGCTTCAAACATGTGGCTGCCGATATAATTTGCGATATTTTCTGCCGTGGTCGAGATATAGTCCTCTTTCCGCTCCCCTCCATCACTCGGATAAAGATAGGCATATCCTGCCCTCTCCGTTTCAAAAATCCTTAACATCATTTCGGTATCTTCTTTCTTCATCTCCTGTTTTCCTCCATTCCCCATTTTTCAGCTTTTCTTAACTCCACAAGAATACGGCGGAAGTTCCCCTCCGCCGCATGGTTTCTGTAATTAAGTCTTACTGCCATAATCCTTCACTTCATAAATAAAAAGTGTCTGTCCCTATTCGTCACTACTCCCCGGAACCAAAACGCCGCCAAAACAGAGAAGAAAAAATCCCAAAGCCGGCATTTCATGGGCAGTCAGTCCAGACTGTCTTTGGTCCCTGCCACTCGGACAGGCAGACATCACAGGTATCTCACCTCCACCACTGCGTGCTGGCTAATCTCAAGGTGTATCATTATAGGCCATTCCCCTCTTCGCGCCTGTCCACCACAGACAGGCTGTACCCCGGCTTTCCCGCTCGGCTCCTTAGATGCGATCTTTTTCACAGCATGGCTGGCAGAAAGAACATCTGCCCGATTGCTGCAGGAGTGTCACTGCGCCCCGGTTACGGCTCATGAAACGGCTAACGTATCTGAACTGCTGGATATGGCTGGCAGGATATGGCGTGATTCCATCCTGCGCTCGGAGCCCTGCATTCCTCTCCGGCATTTTTCAATGTGCGTTTTGTCTGCCTGTGTCGTATCCACACACGAGACATGAGAGGATTCCCGGAAGAGACCATCTGTCCAGAAAAAGTTCCTCTCATAAGGTACTCACAGAAAAACACGTTTTGAGGGGGTATTAATCAAAATATTTTTTTATTTTCTTTACCGCACCGTTTATGCTCTCCCGGATGTTCTTCTCTCCGACCCCTTCTTTCGCTGCAATCTGCCGGTATGTCATGCCCTCAAAAAAATAAAAATGCAGCCGCTCTCTCTGCACTGGGGTGAGTGACTGCATTGCTTTCTGCAGGGTTTCTATTTCCATCTGCCGGATGACCGTATCCTCTACCGATTCCCCGGTCAGCTCCACCAGATCTTCCGTTTCTCCCTCTGTATATCCGTCCTTGGTCGTATGTCTGATATCCCGCATTTCCTGTGCGTGGGCTTCTTTGCGGAACGTATCGACAAGTGCCTCGTAGACTTCTCTGGTCACATAGGTGTATTCCAGCTCACCAACTGCATCTTTATAAAAATCCTTTACTCTGATCCTGATCCATTCTGACATTCAAATGTCCTCCATTTCGTAATTTTTTTGAAATGAAGGACATCTGGCGGACCTCTGGATTCTGCTTTACTGGAAAAAGACAATAAAAAAAGGTGCTGTTCCCATGCAAAATAAAGCATGCAAAACTGCACCCGGATGTTATCCTTATGAACTTTTCCTTTTCTGCCGCCCCCTGCAATCCGGTGCGGCATGAATTCCCCAAAACATGCCACGCCTTTCTTCTCCTAAGCCTTTTTGCGGTACTATACTTGGAAAGAAAGTGCGCTTCAATATAAGTGTAATAAGTCTTACGGTACCTGTAATAAGTTACCGTCTTGGATTGTCATCCCTCCTGTTTTCCAGAAAAAAAGTCCCTTCCGTTTGTTCGGAAAGGACTATCCATTTTCGGTATGTGATTGTATCCATAACTGTGCTTTTCCTACGAGCATGAACAGTGCCGTGATGCAGATTCCCGTATAAACAGCGTAAGCATACGGTATCTGGCCTGCATGCCACAAAATGCCAAGCACAGCCAGTTCCAAAGCTGCGATCAGCCTTGCTTTTCTGCCAAAATGCTTTTGTTCCTCTTTATCCAGCTTCCGGTTCTTGCTGTGCATGGGACTGAGTAAAAAAATGATCCCTGCGGACACCAGCAATACTGCCAGCAGCCATGCCAGCGATGTCTTGTAAAACACAGCCTGTGTATAAACCGGAACCAGCAGCACCAGATTAGAACCAAGATAACAGAAAATCCTGCTGTCTGAGTGATATCCACCGGTATAACCGCGAAGAACCATAAAAGACAGGGTAAACACTGCCACAACCGCCAGTTGCTCTGTAAGCAGGCCGATGACCAGTGCTGTCACAACGTTTAGAAGCAGGATCATACCATTGCATATTCCAAACTGGTATAATTCCTGCTCCTCCTCTTTTATGATTCCCCGCTCAACCATACGATGGCTGAGCCATTTCGTCATGATTTAAAACCTTCTGAGTTTTTTGGAATCTTCCGGCATCTTGTCCTGTCCCAGATACCACATGCAGGAACGGTTCGTTGCCATGGTTGTCACCATAAGTGCCAGTGCTGCCATCACACTCATGGATTTGCTGCTCAGTCGGTACATCCAGTTTCTTTTCTTCATTTTTAGTAAAACCCTCCTTTTTTTGATGTTTTCACTCTAACAGTTTCCATGTAAAAATCAATCTATCTGTAACAAGTTGCAGGTTTGCTGTAATAAGTTGCAGTCTCACTCCAGTTTTGCAACTCCGTTGAGCAGAAGGACTGCCTCAAAATGTTCCCCCTGATCCTTTAACATCAGCTCCCCACCGTATTTTTCTGCCACTTTCCGCACCGAACGGATTCCCCTGCCGTGTTTTATTTTATCTTTTTTGCTTGTCTGTTGACAGGAACTTGTCCCGGATGGCTTGCTGTTCTTAATGGATAAAAGCAGTCTGCCCTCCTGAAACTTTGATTCCACATGAACATACCGTTTTTCCTGTTCCACTGCCATCGCTGCCTCTATCGCATTATCCAAAAGATTCCCATACAGAACACCCATGTCCCCGATATCTACGGATACTCTCTGGGGGAGCAGCGTTGTAACCTGCATCGGTATCTCTTTCTCTTTTGCCTTTACGCTTTTTACTTTTAATATGGCATTCACCACAGGATTTGCGGAATAAATGATCTCTTCTGCCAGCCGGATATCTCCCAATACTTCCTGCAGTCTGTCCTTGATCAGTTCCGCACTTCCCTGTTCCGCCGCTGCGAGCAGTCCCGTCAGCCGGTTCTTCATATCATGCCGGATGTCCTGTATCTGTTCCTGATACCGTTCCATGTCCTGATAGTATTCGTTCCGGTATAAGATTTCCCTCTGGATCATTTCCTCTTCGTGCTGTTTTTCTTCCACTGTCGTATACTTTTCAATCATCAGAAAAATTACATAATTAGTGATGATAATGACAAAGATGATGCACATGCACAGCACGACCATCTGTGCCGAGATTAATTCTTTTGCAACCTCTATCAGTAAAAAGCAACTGATCAGGCTGCATAAAGGTATCATTGTCAACATATATTGCGTTTCTTTTGGCATTGCTGATAGTCGAATGCTTTTTCCAGATTTCAGTCTGCAAAACACCTCCACAATTGTTGCTTTCAAAAGTGCCATAAAAAACACGATAAAATAATATGAAACCGTGGTATCGTCCAACACCTTTTCCATGAATGCCTTATTAAACAAATATCCTAACGGTTCTGCAACTCCCATAATCCCCATATACAGCAGAACCGCAATCAGCCTGCTTACAATCCCTGCCTCATACTGGCAGACATATACACAGAGAATCGCCACCATCGTCACAAAATTCAGCCAGCTTATCCCCATCTGGTTCACCGCACTTCCAATCAGCTCGCACACTATCAGCAGAAGAACAGAAAACTCCATGGAAGTTTTTCTGTTTCCAATGAACTCCTCTAAATACCTGCGGTAAATGCAGAGGTCAAAAAGATTTATGACAAGCCTCACCCCATATAATGCCATGTCACATTCCTCCCTGCACAAATGCGATGTGCTTTTCCGTCAGCTCCTTCCGGTACCCTCTTGTCACTCCCAACTCTGTGCCGTCTGTAAGCATGACCATGCCGCTGGATACGGAATGAACATGTTTCAAATTAACGATAAAAGAGCCATGAACGGCTGCAAACATGCGCTCATCCAGTTTCTCCCATATTTCATTCAAATTCATGTTGGACTGATATTTCATTTTCTTTGTGTGGATAATCGCCTGACGCCCCCGTTTTTCCAGATACAGGATTTCGTCAAACTTCAGACTGTACCGCACCCTGCGGTAACTAAATGAAAAACTCTGATTGGTCAGATTCAGATAGGTTCCTGCCTTCTCAAACAGCACACGGAGCCTTTCTTCTGAGATTGGTTTTGGAATAAAATCAAATGTGACAACTTCAAATACACTTGGCATGTATTTGGTATAGCTGGTAAGAAACACCAGCAATGCTTTGGAATCTGTCTCACGGATCTGTTTTGCCACCGCAAGTCCGTCCATTCCAGGCATCTCAATATCAAGAATGTACATATCCGGCTTTTGCTCCGCATCTGCACATTCCCTCAATAATTCTTCCGGTCTGGTATAAAACACATACTCCACCGCATAGTCGATCATACGCAGTGTATAGCGTCTGATCCTTTCAATGTCCTGCTGATTATCATCGCAGATTGCTACCCTCATATATCGTCTCCTTCTCAAAATATATTGATCAAATATACATCCCGGAGACTGTGCTGCTTTAACGGCCTGTCATCAGCTTTCTCATATACGCAAGCATACGGTCTATAAATGCATCCCGTTCCTCCCTGCTGCAGTTTGCAAGGAACAGTTCAATATCAACCTTATGATTTGTATCCCCCGTAACCAGATAAGTCGGCTCAATCCTGTACTTTTCATACAAGATCAGCATTTTCTCCGGCTGTAAGCCATAGACACCACTTTCGATTTTGCGATAATGCTCTACCCCTACATCCAGCGTCTCTGCAAAAACTTCCTGCGTATATCCACTGTTTTCTCTGGCGGTTTGCAACCTTTTTCCGATCTGTATATTGATTTCCTTCTTCTCTGCTTTCATGGAATTCACCTCGCTTTTATGGTAATGATACCAACGAGGAATACCCGAAAACAGATTGCAATACAACACTTCAAAAGTCGTATTGCGACATATACCCATAAACGAAAAGTGAGCAGCAGACACCAATCCGCTACTCGCCTTCTATCTTTCTTTATTCTAATTACATTTCCTGTTATTCCACCAGTTTCCCAAGCACCACATGATTATATTGGTAACTCACAATCCTTTAGCCAAAATCGCAGTTCCATAACAGTCACAGCAATTTTATATTTTACTTCGATTTCAACTTTTTCTGGCGGATTGGCTAAAAGCCTGTCAATATCCTGTTCCTCAACATCAGCCATTTTTGCTATCGTTAGCTTGGATATGCCATGATAGGAAACAAGCACTTCCAAAAAACCGCTTAATTGCCTA
>ERZ856578.5234-NODE-5234-length-16087-cov-3.376640_pt1 | contig 16087 bp, 17 predicted proteins | sample MGYA00514384_ERZ856578 | MGnify/ENA primary metagenome ERZ856578 (study PRJEB29103, sample SAMN06111958) | human gut metagenome | biome: human gut; feature: ankylosing spondylitis patient; material: healthy_person | host: Homo sapiens | place: China:Hangzhou...
TGTTGAATCTCTTAATCAACCACTTAGTGAAGAACAGTAGAATACTACTAAATTAGCTCACTTACTTAAAGGTTTAGTCTCGGCATTGCCGTAGATCTTATCCAGTCTTGCCTTCTCTACATTCAGGATCTTACCACGAAGCGGAAGGATTGCCTGTGTCGCACGGTCACGTGCAGTCTTCGCAGAACCACCGGCGGAATCTCCCTCTACGATGTAGATCTCACAATTCTCCGGATTCTTGTCAGAACAGTCTGCAAGCTTTCCCGGAAGTGCCATGTTATCAAGTGCCGATTTTCTACGTGTCAGGTCTCTTGCCTTTCTTGCGGCTTCTCTCGCACGCTGGGACATCACAGATTTCTCCACAATGATCTTACCAACGGCCGGATTCTGCTCAAGGAAGATCTCGAGCTGCCTGCTGACCACATTATCAACCGCACCTCTCGCCTCACTGTTACCAAGTTTCTGCTTGGTCTGTCCCTCGAACTGCGGGTCTTCGATCTTGACACTGATGATTGCTGTCAGACCTTCACGGATATCTTCACCGCTTAAGTTCGGCTCATTTTCACGCAGAAGCTTATTCTTTCTTGCATAGTCATTAAATGTCTTTGTGATCGCATTACGGAATCCGACAACGTGTGTTCCGCCTTCCGGGGTCGTAATGTTATTGACAAATCCATACGTATTATCGCTGTAAGAATCGTTGTGCTGCATAGCCACTTCCACAGACACATTATTGACCATGCCTTCACAGTAAATGATCTGCTCATAAAGTGGTGTCGCACTCCGGTTCAGGTAAGAAACGAATTCTTTGATCCCGCCCTCGTAGTGGAATGTTCTTTCTTTTGGTTCTTCCTCACGGTCATCCCTGAGCACGATCTTCAGACCTTTTGTCAGGAAGGCCATCTCACGGAATCTCTGTTTCAGGACATTAAAATCAAAGATCGTTGTCTCGAAAATGGTATCGTCCGGCAGGAATGTGACTTTTGTACCTGATTTTCCTTCTTCACATTCTCCGATCACTGCCAGTTTTTCCATAACTTTTCCGCGTTCATAACGCTGCTGGTAGATCTTTCCATCATGGAAGATCTCTACTTCCAGCCAGTTGGAGAGCGCATTTACAACAGATGCACCTACTCCGTGAAGTCCTCCGGATACCTTGTATCCTCCACCGCCGAACTTTCCTCCCGCATGCAGTACGGTAAATACGACTTCTACCGCAGGAAGCCCTGCTTTGTGGTTGATACCAACCGGAATTCCACGTCCATTATCGATAACGGTCACCGAATTGTCTTTATTGATTGTTACATAAATCGTATCACAGAAGCCTGCCAGAGCTTCATCTACGGCATTATCGACAATCTCGTATACAAGGTGATGCAAACCTCTGGAAGATGTACTTCCAATGTACATACCAGGACGTTTGCGGACTGCCTCAAGACCTTCCAATATCTGAATTTCATCTGCGCCGTATTCATGCTGTACTTTTTCTGTACCCATTCTCAGTCCTCCTAGTTTTCTTTCGTTACCTGTCCATTTTGGACATGGAACACTTTGTTTATTGAAAAGCGGTGATTTACAAAATCCTCAACTCCTGTACAGGTGATCAGGGTCTGTATATCATGTATGCTGTCTAACAGATAGTTTTGCCTGTGTTTATCAAGTTCAGACAATACATCGTCAAGTAAAAGTATCGGTGTGTCATGCGTTGCCAGCCTGACCAGCTCAATCTCCGATAACTTCAAAGACAGGGCAGCCGTTCTCTGCTGTCCCTGGGAGCCATATCTGCGGATATCCATATCGCCGGTCAGAAATCCGATGTCATCTCTGTGTGGTCCCACCGTTGTGCTCTTCATTCTGAGATCTCTGTCACGATACCGTTTCAGTGCCTGTTCAAACGGCAGATCCCCCGTACTTGGCTCATATATGATCTGCAGGCTTTCTTTGCCGCCGGTCAGCTTCTGATGGATCTTCGCAATGATCTCATTGATCTGTGCGACAAATTCTTTCCTTCTGGCGATCAGCCTCTCCCCATATTGTACCATCTGCATCTCCCATATTTCCAGTGTATCTGAAAGTTCTTTCTTACCGCCGAAACTTAACTCTTTCAGCAGACGGTTTCGCTGGTTCACGATACGGTTATAGTTCGACAGGTTATTCAGGTACACCTTATCGAGCTGCGAAAGTTCCAGATCGATAAATCTACGTCTCTCTGCAGGTCCGTTCTTGATGATATTGAGGTCTTCCGGCGAGAAGAATACAAGATTTACGATCCCGAAAAGTTCACTTGCTTTCCGGATCGGCATCTTGTTTATCGCAATCCCTTTCGGGCTGTTCTTCTTCAGGTGCATGTCGATCTGATAACTGATACCATTCTTCTCCACCACAGTCTCAATGTGGGATTCATCCTCACCGAACCGTATCATGTCCCTGTCTTTCGACCCGCGGTGGGATTTGGTCGTTCCGGACAGATACACCGCCTCCAGAATATTCGTCTTCCCCTGCGCATTGTTCCCGTAAAAAATATTCGTAGAACCGTCAAACTCCACATTCAGAAGATCATAATTTCTAAAATTCTTTAATTTCAGGGAATTAACCTTCAATTCTGATCTCTTCTCCGTCAAATAATACGATATCGCCGCCATATAACTTACGTCCGCGGCGTGTATCTGTCTCGCCATTTACCATGACCAGACCTTCCTGTATCACTTCTTTTGCTTCTACTCCGGATTCCACCATTCCCGCAGCTTTTAAAGCCTGTCCAAGCTTGATATATTCACCTCGTAATATAATTGTCTCCATACGTCTTGTATCCTCTCTCGAATATGCATTTCTTTGTATTTTTATGCATATTTTTCTTCTTTTAGCCGTTGTTTTATTATACTCATTGCTATATACTTTTGCAAGCATTCCTGCATTTCATCTTGTTTTTTATTTCGTACCCGAAAAGGCTCTCTTCAGGTCTTCCCGGACAGTCCTATGCTGCGGAGTTAAAGTTGACCGGAAGGATCAGGTAGACATAACTTTCCGCATCATCCTTGATAAAGCAAGGTGCTTTTGCATTCATCAGATAGATCGTCACTTCCTCATCATCGATAACACGGAGTGCATCGATCAGGAATTTCGGATTGAATCCGATCAGCAGATCTTTTCCTTCTTTCGTGATCATGATCTCTTCATTCATGGATCCGATCTGTTATTTGATTTTTAATTCCATCAGTTCATCGCCGATGTTGATGATGATCGGTTTTTTATCACCTTCTTTTACCAGAAGTGTTGCACGGTCGATACAGCTGAGCAGTTCTTTTTTGTTAATTCTTACTTTTGTCTCGTAATCACTGGATAACATCTGATCGATTCTGAAGTATTCACCTTCGATCAGGCGGGATACCACGATGGTATTATCAAATTCGAACACGATATGGTTCTTTGTATATGAAATCGATACCACATTCTCAGCTTCTCCCGAAAGGATCTTACTGATCTCGATCAGGGTTTTTCCCGGTACAACCAGTTTTCTGTCCGCAACACTTTTCTTCAGCGGAACCTTACGGATGGAAATTCTGTGTCCGTCAAGCGAAACAACTTTCAGAATATTGTCACTGATATCAAACAATTCACCGGTCATAAGCTTGTTGCTCTCGCTGTCAGAGATTGAGAAAATAGTCTGACGAATGACTTCTTTCAATGTGAATTGAGAGATTTCGATAGAATCTTCTTTTTCGATAATCGGTAAGTAGGCAAATTCATCACCAGGTTTGCCGGCAATATCAAACTTTGCTTTTTCACAGGTGATCACGGTCTGAAGATTATCTAACGTTTCGATCGTTACTTCATTATCCGGAAGTTTTCGAACGATTTCTGAAAAAATCTTCGCATCGATTGCGATCATACCACGATCAATAATGTCTCCGGAGATCTCTGTCATGATACCAAGTTCCATATCATTAGCTGTTAATTTGATAATATCTGTTGTTGCATCAATTAAGATACATTCAAGGATTGGCATTGTTGTTTTAGAAGGAACTGCTTTGGAAACAATACTGACACCTTTGACCAGATTCGATTTACTGCAGGTAATTTTCATGTGTGTATAACTCCTTTCGCACGTGTGTAATGGATAAATAAATAAAATAGTTTCCGCCTCAGTCGTCTTAGGGGATGTGGAAAAGAGGAAAAGTGCCTCCAGCCCACTGTTTGCAAGGAAAATCGGCTTTGAAAACTCTGTGGAATCTGACTGGATTATGTGTGGAACTGTTGTTGAAAACTTTTTCGTTTCTAAAGACAGTTGCAGAAATCCTGTGGTTTTCCCAAGGCTATCCCATAGTTATCCACATATGATAATTAGATTTTCCACATAGTTATTCACAGCTGAAAACAGCAAAATAAGGCTAAGCCGGGTTGATCTTCTTCTTTATGATATTAATAGTGTTAGAAAGAGTCTCGTCCGCCTGTAATTCATTCTCGATTTTTTCGATTCCATGTTTGATGGTAGAATGATCTTTTCCCCCAAGGATGACACCGACTGCTTTTAATGAAGTTTCTGTCATATTACGGATCAGATACATGGCAATCTGGCGCGGAAAGACAATCTCGGCGTTACGTTTGCCGCCTTTGAGGTCGGCAATAGACACACCAAAATGATCGGAAACGATATCCAGGATCAGTTCCGGTGTAACTTCTCTCTTATTATCCGAAGAAATGATGTCTTTTAATGCTTCTGCTGCGAGCGCAATATCGATGGATTCGTTATTGTTCAGCTTATAAAGTGCGATCAGCTTATTAAGAGAGCCTTCAAGTTCTCGGATATTTGTCTTAACGTTCGTTGCGATATACTCGAGTACATCATTCGGAATGTTATATTTTTCCAAATGATCCAGTTCGATCTTCTTCTGAAGAATCGCCATACGGGTTTCATAGTTAGGTGATGAAATATCAGCGATCAGACCCCACTCAAAGCGCGTACGAAGTCTGGCCTCCAAAGTCTCAATATCTTTCGGCGGCTTATCAGACGATATGATGATCTGCTTTCCGGAAGTATGCAGATGGTTAAATGTATGGAAGAACTCTTCCTGTGTACTTTCTTTTCCTATAATGAACTGGATATCATCAATCAAAAGTACATCATTATTACGGTATTTATCGCGGAATTTTGACATTGCGGATTCGTTTCCGGCGGTTTTACCGTTCTTCAGAGCTTCGATCAGCTCATTTGTAAATGTCTCACTGGTTACATAGAGTACTTTTTTCTTTGGATTCTTGTCCAGAATAAAATGCGCGATCGAGTGCATCAAATGGGTCTTTCCAAGTCCAACACCTCCATATAAGAAGAGAGGATTGTATACTTCTCCCGGAGATTCGGCAACAGCAAGGGAAGCTGCGTGGGCGAAATTATTATTCCCGCCGACAACGAAGGTATCAAATGTATACTTCGGATTCAGCCCGGCTTTCTCCGCAGCACTTTTGCTTTTTTTCTTCTGATTCGCTTCAATGGCCATATTCTGGATCTCATTCAGTCTGTCATCATCTTCCGAAATGAAGACAACGTCATATTCAGTTCCGGTAGTCTCCGCAATGCATACCTTTAATGGAAGCTGATATTTTTTTTCTATATATTCTACACTCGCATTCATATTTACTAATATAAATACGGTATTGTCTACAACATCGTAGACCTTCAACGGTTGTATCCATGTATTGAATGATACATTGGATAACTCGTGTTCTACCCTGAGATGTTCGATAATTTCAGGCCATTTTTCCTTCACTGTATTCATCATATTTACTCCTAATCTGTCTGATTCGCGGATTTTCACCTATAAACCCACTCTTCTACATTGTACATCAAAAAGTTGCTTTAGGCAATCTTTAATCGTGCACTTTGATGCATGTGAGAAACTGTGGAAAACTCAATCCCAATTATCAACATAGTAAAAATGCGTATGTAAAGGGGAAAAAACTAAAAAAATATATGATTTCCACACGTTATCCACAGAAATCCACAAAGTTTTCCACAAAATGTGGATAAATATATTTTAAAAATTTGCGGAATTGCTTGACGTAGAGCGGTTTTTTTAATATAATCAAGGCTGATGTCTTATGAAAATTAGGGAGAACATCCCTTGGAATAAAATAAGGAGGTGGATATCCATGAAGATGACATTCCAGCCAAAAAAGAGACAGAGAGCTAAAGTACATGGCTTCAGATCTAGAATGAGCACAGCAGGTGGAAGAAAAGTACTTGCTGCAAGAAGAGCAAAAGGAAGAAAGAAATTATCAGCGTAGGCCGCATATATGTGGCCTTTTCTTCTACTCAGAATAATTAGGAGAATCACACAATGAAGTATTCCGAATCACTGAAAAAGAACAAAGATTTCCAATATATATATAGAAAAGGGACATCTTATGCCAACAAATATCTGGTTATGTATGTACTGGAGAACGGGACAGGTCAGAATCGATTAGGAATATCTGTAAGTAAAAAAGTAGGAAACAGTATAGTACGGCACAGATTAACGAGGTTAATCCGCGAAAGCTATAGATTACAAGAAGAACGGTTCAGATGTGGATTGGATATTATTGTTATAGCAAGAATAGGCGCCAAAGGAAAAGGTTATAAAGAGATTGTCGGCGCAATGCTCCATCTGGCCCATCTTCATAAGATTATAGATGAGGGGTAACGTATTATGAAGAAGATTCTGCTCACTGGTATCAGATTTTATCAGAGATATCTGTCTCCGATAAAGGGCGGTTCCACCTGTAAGTTTTATCCGACCTGTTCTCAGTATGCGAAAGAAGCAATTGAGAAATACGGCGCGTTAAAAGGGGGACGGCTGGCAGTGTGGAGAATTCTGCGCTGTAATCCGTTTACCAGAGGAGGGTACGACCCTGTTCCTTAAAAAGATTACAACTACATATGGAGGAAAAAATTATGGTACCAAGTTTACTGACTGCCGCTAACTGGCCGATCGTCGGACAGCTTTGCTGGATTCTGGGTAAGGTAATGAACTTTATCTATAATTTCCTGGACAACTGTCTGCCAAGCGATAATGGACTGGTAGGTCTGTCAATCATTCTGTATACGATTTTTGTGTATACGTTATTACTTCCACTTACAGTACAGCAGCAGAGAACATCGAAGATGGCATCTGTTATGAATCCGGAGATTCAGGCTATACAGAAGAAGTATAAGAATAAAAAAGACCAGGCATCAATGATGAAACAGCAGGAAGAGATTCAGCAGGTGTATGACAAATATGGTACATCGATGTCAGCAGGATGTCTTCCGTTACTGATTCAGATGCCGCTGTTGTTTGCTTTGTACCCGGTTATCTATAATATCCAGAAATATGTTCCGGAGATCAAGACAGCTCCAAAAGCAGTAAATGTATTCCTGACCCTTCCTGACCTGACCATCTCGCCTATGCAGATGATCAAGAACAGCGGGGACTATGGATTTGCACCGGTTGTTATTATTATTACTGCAATCTTGCTTCCGGTATTATCTGGTCTGACACAGTACGGAAGTATCAAGCTTTCACAGGCTATTTCTGGACAGCAGCTTGATAAAGATAACCCGATGGCATCTACGATGAACACGATGAATGTGACAATGCCGCTGTTCTCGGTATTTATGGTATTTTCACTTCCGACAGGTATCGGTCTGTACTGGATCGTCAGTGCGGTAGTACGTTGCGTTCAGCAGATATTTATCAATAAGCATTTAAGCAAGATGTCTGTAGATGAGATCCTGGAGAAAAACAAGGAAAAGGCTGAGGAAAAACGTGTAAAACGTGGCGAGAAGAATGAACGAATCGCAGCAATGGCTCAGACGAATACCAAGAATATGAACAACCAGGCATCCATGAAAAAGCAGAGCACATCTAACTTAAGTGAAAAAGAAAGAGAAGCCAGAGTGGAAAAAGCGCACCAGAAAGCAGACAATGCGAAGAAAGGAAGTCTCGCATCAAAGGCAAATATGGTGAAGAAATTTAACGAAAATGATTAGGGGGCGGCTGTAATGGAGGATTACATTACCTTATCAGCAAAGACACTGGACGATGCGATTACAGAGGCACTGGTTCAGTTAGGCGTAACAAGTGATCGTTTAGATTATATTGTTGTTGAAAAAGGAAGCGAAGGTTTCCTTGGAATCGGAAGAAAGCAGGCTGTGATCAAGGCCCGCAGAAAACAGGAAGAAAAACCGGTTGAAGAAGTTGTAAAAGAAGAGCCGAAAGTGGAAGAACCGGTAAAAGAATATTCACACGCCAGAAAACCGGCGAGAGAAGAGAAGCCGGAAGTAAAATCTGCTCCAAAGAAAGAAGCAGAACTTGCAAAGGTGGAACCACAGACGATCGAGACATGTGAGAAATTCATCTATGATGTGATGAATGCAATGGGCATGGAGGATGTAAAAGTTACATCTGCTGTAGATGAAGAAGGTGCACTTTCTATCAATATGGAAGGAAGCAATATGGGTATTCTGATCGGAAAACGAGGACAGACACTTGATTCTCTGCAGTATCTTACAAATCGTGTTGCCAATAAGATGCAGGATGGATATGTAAGAGTGAAACTTGACACAGAGGATTACAGAAGAAGAAGAAAAGAAACACTGGAAAATCTTGCAAAGAATATCGCAAGTAAAGTTAAGAGAACAAGAAAGACAGTTTCTCTTGAGCCGATGAATCCATACGAGAGAAGAATCATTCACTCTGCGCTGCAGTCTGACCCGGCAGTATCCACACACAGTGAAGGTGAAGAGCCTTACAGAAGAGTTGTGGTAACACTGGTAAGAAACAGAAATAACCGATAATTAAGAGACAGGGGTCTTTAAGCGGCCCTTGTCTTTTTTGATACCAAAGTATGGAGGAAATATGGAACAATTATATAATTCCACAATTGCCGCAATATCTACGGCAATGAGTAATTCCGGGATCGGAATTGTACGAATGAGTGGTCCGGAAGCATTTCAGATCGCAGACCGGGTGTATAAAGGGAAAAAAGAGAAGAAGTTATGTGAACAGCAATCACATACGATCCATTATGGGTATATGGTTGATGGAGATCAGGTGATCGACGAAGTACTGGTCATGCTGATGCGTGGGCCGCACAGCTACACCGGTGAAGATACGGTGGAGATCAACTGTCACGGCGGAGTCTATGTGGTAAAGCGTATTCTGGAGCTTCTGATCAAAAATGGTGCGCGCCCGGCAGAGCCGGGAGAGTACACCAAGCGTGCGTTTCTAAATGGCAGACTGGATCTTTCGCAGGCAGAGGCTGTCGGGGACCTGATCGCATCGCAGAACGAATATGCTTTACAGAGTTCAGTGAGCCAGCTTAAGGGCAATATCAAAGATAAGATCGGTGAAATGCGTGAAAAGATCCTGTATCACACTGCATTTATCGAGACCGCACTGGATGATCCGGAGCATATCAGCGTTGATGGATACGGGGAAACACTAAAAAAAGTGGTTGATGAGATCATAGAAGCAATGAAAAGATTGCTAGATAGCTGTGATGATGGTAGGATTATAAAAGAGGGCGTACGCACAGTCATCCTCGGAAAACCGAATGCGGGGAAATCATCCTTGTTAAATGTACTTCTCGGTGAAGACCGGGCAATCGTTACAGATATTGCAGGTACAACCAGAGATGTATTGGAAGAACACCTGAATCTGAAGGGAATTTCTTTAAATATCATGGATACTGCCGGCATCCGTGATACGGAAGATGTGGTAGAAAAGATCGGTGTTGACCGTGCAAAAGAATATGCAGACAAGGCAGACCTGATCCTGTATGTGATCGATGCATCCAGACCGCTGGATGAAAATGATGCAGAGATCCTGCATCTGATCAAAGGGAAACGTGCGATCATCCTGCTGAACAAATCCGATCTGGATATGCAGGTGAAAAAAGATCAGGAAGAGCTGCCGGAGGAATTCCCGGTGATCGAGATCTCCGCAAAGAATGTGGAGGGGATCGGAGAACTGGAAGATACGTTAAAGGAGATGTTCTTCCAGGGAGAACTGACATTTAATGATGAAATCTATATTACGAATGTGAGACAGAAAACAGCACTTCAGGATGCATATGGCGCACTTGAACGTGTGAATGACAGCATTGCCGCAGATATGCCGGAGGATTTCTATTCGATCGATCTTATGGATGCATATGAAGCTCTCGGCAATATCACCGGCGAAACGATAGGAGAAGATTTGGTTAATGAGATATTCAGCAAATTCTGTATGGGAAAATAAAGATAAATATGATGTTGTCGTCATCGGTGCCGGACACGCAGGATGCGAGGCGGCACTGGCAACGGCGAGACTTGGATTTCAGACACTGGTATTTACCGTAAGTGTGGACAGCATTGCGATGATGCCGTGTAATCCGAATATTGGAGGAAGTTCCAAAGGCCATCTGGTAAGAGAACTGGATGCCCTTGGCGGAGAGATGGGAAAGGTCATCGACCGTACATTTATCCAGTCAAAAATGTTAAATAAGTCCAAAGGCCCGGCGGTACATTCGCTTCGTGCACAGGCTGATAAGGCAGTCTACAGCAGAACGATGCGCCGTGTGCTGGAGGCACAGGAGAATCTTGAGATCAAGCAGGGAGAGGTGGCAAATCTCCTGGTGGAAGATGGAAAGATCACCGGAGTGCAGACATTTTCGGGTGCAACGTATCACTGTAAGGCGGTTATCATCTGCAGCGGAACTTATCTGAAGGCACGTTGTATCTATGGGGATGTGAGTCAGTATACCGGTCCGAACGGACTGCAGGCGGCCAATCATCTGACCGATTGCCTGAAAGAACTGGGAATTAAGATGTACCGTTTTAAGACAGGAACACCTGCCAGGGTAGACCGTAAAACCGTGGACTTCAGCAAGATGGAAGAGCAGTTCGGAGACGAGAGAGTAGTGCCGTTTTCATTTACTACGAATCCGGACGATGTGCAGATCGACCAGACCTCATGCTGGCTGACTTATACAAATGAGACGACGCATGATATCATCCGTGCCAATCTGGACAGATCACCGCTGTATTCCGGTATGATCGAAGGAACGGGACCGAGATACTGTCCGTCGATCGAAGATAAAGTTGTAAAATTTGCAGATAAAAAGCGTCATCAGGTATTTCTTGAGCCGGAAGGAATGGAGACGGATGAGATGTATATCGGTGGTATGTCGAGTTCGCTGCCGGAAGATGTACAGTATGCCATGTACCGCAGTGTTCCGGGGCTGGAGCATGTGAAGATCGTAAGAAATGCATATGCGATCGAGTATGATTGTATTGATGCAAGACAGTTAAAACCATCCCTGGAATTCCGTAACATCAGTGGATTATTCAGCGCGGGACAGTTCAACGGAAGCTCCGGCTATGAGGAAGCTGCCGCACAAGGGCTTATAGCGGGCATAAATGCCGCCAGAAAGCTGCAAGGCAGGGAATCCCTGGTGTTAGACCGTTCAGAGGCTTATATCGGCGTTCTGATCGATGATCTGGTTACAAAAGAAAGCCATGAGCCGTACCGTATGATGACTTCCAGGGCAGAGTACCGTCTGCTTCTGAGACAGGACAATGCGGATCAGCGTCTGACGGAAAAAGGCTATGAAGTCGGTCTGATCTCACAGGAGCGTTACGACCGCCTGAAGGAAAAAGAAAGGCTGATAGAGTCGGAAATCGAGCGGTTAAAGAATGCTTATGTCGGAACCAGTGAAAAGGTACAGGAACTCCTGGAATCCTATGAAAGTACACCGCTGAATTCCGGAAGCAGTCTGGCAGAATTGATCCGGAGACCGGAATTGTCTTACGAAGCAGTTGCAGATATTGATGTGACCCGGCCAAAATTGCCGGAAGATCTGGCGGAAGAAGTGATCGGACAGGTGGATATTTCCCTGAAATATGACGGTTATATCCAGCGTCAGAAACGCCAGGTAGAGCAGTTCAAGAAGATGGAAAATAAGAAAATTCCGGAAGATATGGATTATGATGCAGTGAACAGCCTTCGTATCGAAGCAGTTCAGAAGCTGAAAGAGTACAGACCGGTGTCGATCGGACAGGCGTCACGCATTTCCGGTGTGTCTCCGGCTGATATCTCGGTGCTGCTGGTATATCTGAGTGGAAATCACAGATAAAGTGCAGAGATACAACGGATTACATTGGTAAATATATTTATAGCTACACCATAAAATAATATAAATATAACTATATAGTAAATATAATAATAAGTATATAAAATGAATAACATGAAAAACCATACATTTTATATACTTATTAATTTTAGAGAGAAATAAGGAGAAAAATATGGACCAGATTTTGAAAAAAAGCCTGGAAAAGATAGGAATAGAGATCACGGACCGGCAGAAAGAGCAGTTCGATGCCTATCATAAGCTTCTTGAAGAGTGGAATAAGGTGATGAACCTGACCGGAATCACAGAATATGAGGAGGTTGTGGAAAAACATTATGTAGACAGCCTTTCTATTGTAAAAGTCATGGATATGGCTAAGGTAGATCAGGTGATCGATATAGGTACGGGGGCGGGATTCCCGGGATTACCGCTTAAGATCGCATTTCCACATCTGAAAGTGACATTGCTTGATTCATTGAACAAAAGAATTAAGTTCTTGAATGCTGTGATCGAAGAACTGGGATTGGAAGATATCCACACAATTCATGGAAGAGCGGAAGATTATGCCAAAGATGCAGCATATAGAGAACAGTATGATCTGTGTGTGTCCAGAGCAGTTGCAAATCTGGCAACGTTGAGCGAATATTGCCTGCCTTACGTAAAAGTAGATGGTATGTTTGTACCTTATAAATCGGGTGAGATTGATGAAGAGGTAAAAGAGTCGTCGAAAGCGGTAAAGATACTTGGCGGTAAGATTGAAGACGTAGTAAAATTCGAGCTTCCGGGAACAGACATCGGCAGATCGTTCGTGAAGATCCACAAAGTGAAGAATACGGCAAAGAAATATCCACGAAAGGCTGGAATGCCTTCCAAAGAGCCGATACGGTAAGAAAAATAGCAATTTGATAAGAATTTTGTGAAAACAAGAAAATGTAAAAGGGGTAATGTTTCATGTGAAACATTACCCCTTTTGTAAAACTTAATATTATTTACTGGCGATACAGGCAGAACACTAGCAGTTGTCGCTTAGCAATATGTCTATCTGCTCTAAAAATGCATCAGCATTTTCTCGCTGTGGCAGTAATCCACAGCCTGCAATTTCAATATGCTCAATGGATGGGAGAACATTACAGTATTCTTCAGCTTTTTCGAAAGTTTCCGGTGCATTTTTTCCGGAAATCACGGCAATGGAAGTTGTAAGCCCTTCGAGACAATGAGCAATATTTACTGTTGTATAATGACCTAAAATGCTGGAGTAGAGATATCTGCATTCAGCAGAATCCGAAAGTGTAGTGTTACGTGCGCCAACATTATAGATGAATGTTCCATATATAGGAAGATTTATAATACTTGCGAGCAGCTTTGACTTATGGTTTGGTGCTTTTGCAAGTGTACGGATGCTTTCCGGACAAACAAGGATTATATGACCGATCTGATCGGCAATGTTCTGACAGGCAGCTGTTACAAAAGAAACAGATGCTCCGGTTGCAACGATATCTGTCTTTTCTCCAATGATATCGCGAATGAAATCAGTGAGAAGTTGGACATAGAGATAGCAGGTGTATGTGATGGCAGGTTTATCAGATTTTCCGCATCCAAGAAGATCTATGGTATACACAGTGTGTTCTCTGGAAAGAGTATCGATTACTTTGTCCCATTCCATTGAAGAACTGTAATGATTCAGATCATGGATGAGGAGAAGAGGAGAGCCGCTTCCTGTCTTTTGATAATATATATTTCCAAATTTCCAATTGTAGTAGTTGGATGAGTCTTCTTCTGAGAGTTCATCAGAGGTGTTGAATATGAATTTGTTTATTACGTGGAACGCCAGGGTTGTTGTTCCGATTGCTGTCGAGATGAACAATAATGTCTTTTTCCAGTTCATGTTGATACCTCACTTTCTTACTGCTAATTATACTATATTTACTTATAAATTGGAAGATTGCCTTTGCAAAATGAACGCAAAATGAACATCTGTGTAATCAAAGAAAATGTTTCACGTGAAACATTAAAAAATAAAAAGAATAAAAAGAATGGAAAAGCATAAAGATAACGAAAATAACAAATAGAACAGATTCATATTTATGAAAAATGGAAAAACTATGTTTCACGTGAAACATTTTATGGATAAGTACCTGGAAAAGTGATATACTAATATCATGTAAAAAAAGGGAAGGTGATAATTAAATGGGACGAGTTATAGCCGTTGCGAACCAAAAAGGTGGTGTTGGAAAGACAACGACAGCTATTAATCTGTCGGCATGCCTTGCTGAAAAAGGCCAGAAAGTTCTTGCTATCGATATGGATCCGCAGGGAAATATGACGAGTGGATTAGGAATAGACAAAGATGAAGTTGAAAAGAATATCTATGATCTTATGATTGGACAGGTTGGTGTAGAGGAAGTGCTTCAAAAAGAAGCAATTGAAAACCTGGATATTATTCCGACAAGTATTGATCTGTCAGCGGCAGAGATTGAATTGATCGGTGTGGATGATAAAGAATTTATCATCAGAAACGCTATTGCACCAATCAAAGACAATTATGAGTATATTATTATTGATTGTCCACCATCGTTGAGTATGCTGACAATTAATGCTATGACAACAGCTGATTCGGTGCTGGTACCGATTCAGTGTGAGTACTATGCGCTGGAGGGATTGAGCCAGTTAATACATACAGTTGAACTGGTGAAAGAAAGATTGAATCCAATTCTGGAAATAGAAGGTGTTGTATTTACAATGTATGATGCGCGAACGAATCTTTCACTTCAGGTTGTAGAAAATGTAAAAGAGAACCTGCAACAGAACATCTATAAAACGATTATTCCTAGAAATATCCGGTTGGCAGAAGCACCAAGTTATGGAATGCCGATCAATCTGTATGATCCAAAGTCTACAGGCGCAAGCGCATACCAGAGACTTGCTGATGAAGTGATGAATAGAGAGTAACTAAAAGATGTGATGTAGGAGGGAACGAATGCCAATTAAGAAAAAAGGTCTGGGAAAAGGTCTGGACAGTCTGATCCCAGATAATAAGAGCATAAAGTCTGTAACACCTGACAAATCTGCTGAAGCAAAGAAAGAAGCAGAAGAAAAAGCAGGCGTGCAGACGATGAAGATCAATGAGGTTGAGCCGAACAGGGATCAGCCGAGAAAGAATTTTGATGAAGATGCTCTCCTTGAACTTTCGGATTCCATCAAACAGTTCGGTGTATTACAGCCGCTGCTTGTTCGGAAAAGAAAGGATTATTACGAAATCATTGCCGGTGAAAGAAGATGGAGAGCTGCAAAACTTGCCGGGGTAAAGGAAGTTCCTGTAATTGTAAAAGAATATACAGATCAGGAAATTCTTGAAATCGGTCTGATTGAAAATATCCAGAGAGAGAACCTGAATCCAATTGAAGAAGCAATTGCATTTAAGAGACTTCTGGAGGAATTCAATCTGAAACAGGATGAAGTTGCAGAACGAGTATCGAAGAGCAGAACTGCGGTAACAAACTCTATGAGACTGTTGAAGTTAAGTGATAAAGTACAGCAGATGATAATTGACGATATGATTTCTACAGGGCATGCGAGAGCGCTTCTCGCAATTGATGATCCGGAACTTCAGTATACACTGGCAAATAAGATATTTGACGAGAAACTCAGTGTGAGGGAGACTGAGAAGCTGATTAAAATATTGAAAAATCCCAAGAAGACTGCAAAAAAAGAAAAAATTGAGCATACATTTATCTATGAAAACCTGGAAGAAAAAATGAAGGCGGTCATGGGAACCAAGGTATCCATCAAGCAGAAAGCAAAAGGAAAAGGAAAAATCGAGATCGAGTATTATTCCAGCGATGATTTGGAACGAATCATTGAAATGATTACAAAATAGAAGAACAGACAGAGGAGGAATAGGAAATGAGTCCGATTTTGGAATACGTGTATCAGGCAACGGGAATTGATACAGTTTATATCC
>ERZ856578.5240-NODE-5240-length-16064-cov-3.938262_pt1 | contig 16064 bp, 17 predicted proteins | sample MGYA00514384_ERZ856578 | MGnify/ENA primary metagenome ERZ856578 (study PRJEB29103, sample SAMN06111958) | human gut metagenome | biome: human gut; feature: ankylosing spondylitis patient; material: healthy_person | host: Homo sapiens | place: China:Hangzhou...
GCCGGAAAAAGCGGGCAGACGGAAGCTTTTATGGCGGACCGATGTATGTGATGGAGCAGCTGTTGCACAATCGGCTGCTGGCGGTTCTTTTTTCCGTCTTTACCGTGCTGGCGGCGCTGTGCGTCGGAAGTGGTGTGCAGGCGCATTCCCTGACAGCGGCAATTTCTCGCAGGCTTCCGGTGTCTGTACACTGGATCGGTATCGCAGCGGCGCTTTTGGCGGGCAGCATCCTGATCGGAGGAGCGAAAAAAACGGCGAAGGTTTGTACCTGCCTGGTTCCGGTGATGAGCGTGCTGTACCTGGGTAGCTGTCTGTTTTTGCTGGTAAAAAATGCAGCATGGATTCCGGCGGCGCTTCAGGCGATTTTTGTGTCTGCTTTTTCGAAAAAAGCGGTGATCGGGGGCATTGCAGGGACTGCAGTGAAAATGGCGGTTCGCACCGGAATGGCGAAAGGACTTTTTACAAACGAGGCTGGAATGGGCTCGATGCCGATGACGGCGGCAGCGGCGGAAGGGCTATCTGCGCGGGATCAGGGGCTGGTTTCGATGACGGGAGTGTTCTGGGATACGCTGGTGATGTGCGCGGTGACGGCGCTTGCAATTTTGAGCGATATGGTAAAAAATGCCGCTCCTTACAGGGCGGCTGCTGCAGATGAATATTGTTTTGTTGCATTTTCGAACCTGCCGGTTGCGGGGGAGGATCTTTTGTCGCTCTGCCTGGTGCTGTTTGCATTTGCGACGATTATCGGCTGGAGCTTTTATGGGGAATGTGCGGCGCGGTATTTGTGGGGCGAGAGAGGTGTAACGGTATTTCAGGTGATTTACATGGTGTTTGTATATCTCGGATCCGTCTGCTCGCTGGAGCTGGTCTGGAACCTGTCGGACCTATGCAATGCCTGCATGGCGGTTCCAAACCTTTGGTGTCTGTGGAAATTGAAAGAGCTGATTGTGGAAAAGACCCGGAACTGATCAGAGGTTCGGGTTCTTTTTATGGATTTTGGTGCTGGTAAAGCCGGAGCCTTTGACCTCGTTTGCATCACTGATGATCAAAAAGGCATGGGGGTCGATTTCCATGACAATCTGATTCAGGGAAGCCATTTCGCGGCGGGAAACGACGGTCATCAGGACGGGCTGATCGGTCTGCAGATAGCCGGTCGTCGCATTTAAAAGGGTGCAGCCGCGGTCAAGACGGGTAAAAATTGCCTGCCGGATTTCTTCATAATGACTGCTGACGATGTCGGCGCGCGCCTGATGGGTGCCGATGACTAAAACCTTGTCCAGCACAAAGGTATAGATCATGACGAGCAAAATGCCGTAAAGACTTTCTTCGATGTCGGAAAAGAACATCTGCAGAATCAGGATGGAAAAATCAAACACATAGAGCGTTGCGGAAACAGGGAGATGGAATAGTTTTTTTAAAATCAGGGGCGGGATGTCCATACCGCCGGTGGATGCGCCTGCACGGATGACAATGCCAATGCCGGCACCGATCATCATTCCGCCGAGGATCGTGCAGAGCATTGCGTCATCCGTCAGGGAGGACAGCGCCGGGAACTGCTGCCAGAATGCGAGCAAGATCGGGTAAAAGAATGTGGACAAAAGCGTAGTCGCGGCAAACTTCCAGCCGAGCACAAAAAATCCGAGTAAAAAGGTCAGGATATTGAAGCACAGTACGAACGCTGTGATCGGCGTGTGGAACCAGTGCGCAGATGCGAGGGCCAGACCGGTTGTGCCGCCGGTGATGATGCCGGATGGCAGGATAAAGGCGACGACTGCAAGGGAATATAGGGCGTTTCCAAACAGAATCAGGAAAATCCGGAACAGATTTTTTAACGTATGGTGCAGCTTGGGTGACATGGCAGTTTCCTTCTTTCATTGTGATAATACAGTAAAGCGACAAAAAAAGCGGGATATGTGAACCCCACACATCCCGCTTCCGAAAATTCTTTTTGTATTATAGCGTTCGAATGCAAAAAAGTAAACAGATTATGACTTTGTTATGGAAAAAAGTACAATTTGTGGATATACTGATATCAGAGTCAAAAGGTCGAAAAATAAAATTTTTCAATCGCGAGATTTGTGTCTGTGCGCACTTGACACAAACTCGGCATGTAAAAAAAATGTGCGCAGAAATGAGAGGAAAATATGGCTAAAAATATTACCGTGGATAATTTTGAAAAAGAGGTACTGCAGGCGGCAGGCCCCGTTTTGGTAGACTTCTGGGCAACCTGGTGCGGACCCTGCCGGATGCAGGGACCTGCAGTGGAAAAGCTGGCAGAGGAAGGCTATAACGTTGGCAAAATCAATGTGGACGACGAGGGTGAGCTTGCAGAGCGCTATCATGTGATGAACATTCCGACTCTGATTATTTTCAAAAACGGCGAAGAAAAAGAGCGCATGGTCGGTGTACAGAGCAAAGATCTGCTGGAAAGCAAATTAAAGGCGCTGGCATAAGGCGTTGTGACAAAGCATTTGTTACAGGAAACGGCTTGCTTTCAGCCGTTGTCTTGGTACAATGAAATGGCATTACACAAAGCGGCAGGATATGCCGCATAGATACAAAGGGGAAAGAGGGAAATAACATGGAACTGGGAATTAACACAGATTTTGCAAACGAGCCATGGGAACTGGAAGAAATCAAAAACAAGCTCCGCGAGATCGCAGAGGCTGGCTTTACGCACATTCACTGGTGCTTTGACTGGGATGGGGATTATCTGTACGCCCGCAGCGAAATGGAGCAGATCCGCAGCTGGATGGACGAGCTTGGATTGAAAGAAAAAGGACTGCATGCTTCGAAGGGCAGCCGCCGATTTGTAGAAAGATATGCAGAGGCACCTCATGGCAGAAAAGACTACCTGTCTGAGCTGGAGCCGAACCGTATCGCGGGCGTCGAGCTGATTAAAAACCGTGTGAAGCTGGTTCATGTGCTGGGAGGCAAGGAGATCGTGCTGCATATGTATCTGCCGACAAAGAGCTTTGAAGAAAAGCCGGAAACCAAAGAGCTTTTCTATCAGCAGGCATGCAAGTCTCTGGATGAGCTGCAGCCCTATTGTAAGGAGCTTGGGGTAAAGATCTGTCTGGAGAACCTGTTTGAAGCTTCTGCAAAAGACCAGATCGAGCAGTTTGATTATCTGTTTGGACGTTATCCCGCAGATTTTCTGGGACTGTGCATCGATACCGGACATGCAAACCTTGTCGGCGGCAACGAGTTCATCAAGCTGCTGGCAACCCGCTATGCAGACCGTTTCTTCTGCCAGCACCTACATGACAACAGGGGCTGGGGAAAAGAAGATGGCTGCGGAGACGCACACCGTCTGCCGGGGGAATGCAGCATTGACTGGAAAGAAACCATGAAGCTTGTCCGGGCGTCCGCTTACGAGCAGCCTTTCGTGATGGAAGTTTCCAAGCCGGAAGGGGAAGACTGCGCACATTACTTAAAGCGCGCCTATGAAGCAGGCGTTTGGATGGCAAATTTATAGAATTGATAAAGATTGTCCGGAAAGGGGGATCTGTATGCACTATGCGGAAGAAGAAATGCAGTATCATCTGCAGATTCATAACGGGCAGGTTGGAAAATATGTCATTTTGCCGGGAGATCCTAAACGGTGTGAAAAAATCGCCGCATATTTTGAACATCCGGTTTTGATTGCGGACAGCCGGGAATTTGTGACGTATACCGGAACGCTGGAGGGCGAGACCGTTTCTGTGACCTCGACAGGTATCGGCGGTCCCTCTGCGGCGATTGCGATGGAAGAGATGTTCAAAGCGGGTGCGCATACGTTTATCCGCGTCGGAACCTGCGGCGGCATTGGAACAGAGGTACAAAGCGGCGATCTGGTCATTGCAACCGGTGCGGTACGAGCTGAGGGGACGAGCCGGGAATATGCTCCGATCGAGTATCCGGCAGTCGCAAACCTGGATGTGATCTGCGCACTGCGAGAGGCAGCCCGGGATCAGGCAATCCGATTCCATACGGGCGTTGTGCAGAGCAAGGACTCCTTTTACGGACAGCACGAGCCGCAGGTCATGCCGGTGGATTACATGCTGCAGCAGCACTGGGGCGCGTGGAAAAAGATGGGATGCCTTGCATCGGAAATGGAATCCGCGGCGCTGTTTATCGTGGCGCAGTATCTTCGGGTGCGCTGCGGCGCGGTATTTCTGACGATGGCGAACCAGGAGCGGGAAGTGCTCGGACTTTCTAACCCGGTCGTCCACGACACGGACATGGCGGTGCGCGTCGGCGTGGAGGCGCTGAAAAAGCTGATCGCACAGGATCGCATGACGAAGCTGTGAGCCTGGGATCTGTCTGTTGAGCCGTGTAATCAGGGAGGGATGTTGTCCTGCACAGAGCATTTTCCTTGTCACCATAACAAAAAGAGCAGTCCCCGTGACGGTGGGAACTGCTCTTTTTCATACAGAATTTTTTAATTCTGTTTCATTCGTTTCAAAATTAAGCGATTTCGTTTACTGCTTTAGCCAGACGGGAAACCTTTCTGGAAGCGGTGTTTTTATGATATACGCCCTTGGAAGCAGCTTTGTCGATAACTGTGGTTGCGTTCAGCAATGCAGCCTTTGCAGCTTCCTTGTCCTGTGCTTCGATTGCAACACGAACCTTCTTAACAGCGGTCTTAACAGAAGATTTGATTGCTTTGTTTCTTTCAGCCTTGGTCTGGTTTACTAAAATTCTCTTCTTTGCAGATTTAATATTTGCCACGATGATACCTCCAATGAATTAACCCAAAAATGTGTGCTGTATCGTATTACATTAAAGCCGGACACGGACGTTCTAATGCAAACATACATATGTATTCTATTGGATGAAAAGAATTCTGTCAATAGATATTTTCTGGATTTTTGGAAAAAATGGGAATATAGTTCTTACAGTTCACTCGTACCGTTTGTAAGCAGATTTCATGCTCGCATGAAAATCTGCTTACAAAAAGGTACGAAGGGAGCGCCACTTTATGAGCAAAAATGAGCTGCGAAGCAGCGGAGAGCGTCGAAGCGCGGTTCATGACAATAGAATGTTCGCGAAGCGTGCATTCTATTGTATTGCGAATGGCGCGAGTGAACTGTAAGAAACACAATCTTAGAAGGAGGGAATGCGAATGAGCGTTTTTGTCGTTCGGACAGATCTTGCACTGGAAGAGGGGGAACGGATTCGGGAGTCCGGCGTTGAGATTCACGGGGTAATTCTGGAAGAAGAAACCAGACCGGAAACGGGAATTTTGGTGACGCGGGTAAAAATAGAGACGAAAAACGGCGCAAAAATTATGGGGAAACCGATTGGAACATACGTTACACTGGAAGCCGGACAGCTTGGAAACGACGAGGAGGAGTATCAGCAGGAGGTGGCGAAGGAACTTTCGGTGCAGCTGCAGAAACTGATTCCTGATCCGGAAACTGAAAAATCCGTGCTGGTCGTGGGGCTTGGAAACCGGCAGGTGACGGCGGATGCGCTGGGACCGAGGGTGGCGGACAGACTGTTTATTAACCGGCACATCATTCTCGAGTTTGGCGCTGCAGCGTATAACCGGAAAAAAATGAACCGCGTCAGCTGTCTTGTCCCCGGAGTAATGGCACAGACAGGCATGGAGAGCGCAGAAATCGTTCGGGGCGTTGTGAAGGAGACAAAGCCGGATCTGGTGCTGGTTGTCGATGCGCTTGCGGCGCGTAGTACAAAGCGGTTAAACCGGACGTTCCAGATCAGTGATGCAGGAATCTATCCGGGTTCAGGGGTCGGCAACCACAGAAATGCGCTGACCGGGGAATCTCTGGGAGTGCCGGTGCTTGCGATTGGTGTGCCGACGGTAGTGGATGCTGCGACAATCGTCGGAGACGCGCTGCGGGAGATGGAACGGGAAAACGATTCTGCGTTGCTTCAAAATCGCGAACATCCACAGGCACTGTCCGGTCTGAACAATATGTATGTGACCGGAAAGGACATCGATGAGACAATTTTGTATCTGAGCGAAATCGTGTCGGATGGAATCAACCGGGCGCTGAACCCGGAAGGGTGATGGCGAACCAATCGGCATTGAATCCGGAAGGGTGATTACGAACCAGCCAGGTGCTTGGTTAGGAAAAGTGATGGCGAACCAATCAGGTACTGAGCCGGGAAAAGTGATTCCAGCCTTCCTGTGCGCATATATTGCAGCATGGGGAAAAAAGACAGACCGAAAAAAAACAGATATCGGGCAGTAATCGCCATTGTGATAGCCGGAATTGTTTTTCTTACGTTTCCGCGCGCAGAGGAACGAAATTTCAGGGAGCTTTTGACGGAGAATGCAGAGCTGGAGCTTTTAAATGCCCTCTGTCCGGTGATCGCAGCGGCAGGGGACAACGGCAGGCTCTCTGTGTCCGGATGGATTTTTCCGTTTCTCGGTTATCAGAGCAAAACAAAAACCGCGCAGCTGGCGCAGGAAAATTCTGATATGGTGGAAAAGATTCTGCTGGCGGAAGGGAGAGACGAATACACCGGGATGAGCGGTGACGATACAGAAAAAAATGCGCCGACGGATGGCAGGAACCTATCGCTTGAAGAGCTTGCACGGTTGGAAAATGAGCAGGCGGGCGGACAAAAAAGCGGACAAAACGGCGTGGCGGACGGCAGCGAAACCGACGGGAGCAGTGCTGCATCCGACCGCGAAGGGCAAAGCAGCGGCGGGATCGAAACCAGACCTGGCGATAGTCAAAACGAAACCGGCGACACAGCAAATAGCTCCGGCATAGGCGATTTTACAGCCTCTCTCCCGGAGAAGCAGCGTACTTACAACTGGTCGGAGCTTACGAGTTATGATGCGCTGGTGCGGGAATTTTATGCGATCGATCCGGCAACCGCGGCGGACGAGACGCAGCTGAATCAAAAGGCGCTGCTTGGCAGGGTGCTTTCCGTACAGAAGCGGACGGACGACCAGCCGCAGATTTTGATTTATCATACCCATTCGCAGGAAACCTTTGCCGATTCGATTCCGGGAAACGCGCAGACCGGAATTATGGGCGTCGGGGAGGTGCTGGCGGAAATTCTTCGCAAACAGTATGGCTATAACGTGATGCATCATATGGGACAGTATGACGTGGAAAAAAGGGATTATGCCTATTCCAATTCCCTTCCGGCGTTGGAAGCGATTTTGAAGGAAAACCCGTCGATTGAGGTGGTGATCGACCTGCACCGGGACGAAGTGGCAGAAGGAACGCGGCTCGTGACGGAGATCGGCGGCAAAAAAATGGCGCGCTTCATGTTTTTCAACGGACTGTCCAGAACGAGACGGCTCGGGGACATTGATTCGCTTCCGAATAAAAATATTGCGGATAATCTCGCATTTTCGTTCCAGATGCAGGTGCTGTGCAACGAGTATTACCCGGGGCTGACCCGCAGGATTTATTTGAAAGGCTACCGTTACAACATGCACTTAAAGCAGAGGTATCTATTGATTGAAATGGGGGCGCAGACCAACACCTATGAGGAGTGTATGAATTCCTGTGTTCCACTGGCGCAGATGCTGGATCTGGAATTGTCGGGAAAAACAGATTTTACGCTTGATCCGGAGAAAGGATGAGAGTAAAATGAAAATAATAGTCTCCCGTTTTGCAATGTCCGGCGGATGGGACACAACGGCGTTGGAGTTTTCATTCTGATGATATACTGAGGGGATACCATCGACAAAAATACGACAGATAAGGGGTATTAGATGAGAGAGAAAAGAATCAGCTGGAACGTATTTGCACAGGCAGTCTATACCATTGCACTGCCGATCGCGTTTCAGAATTTATTGTCTACGACGGCGAGCATGGTGGATACGATCATGATCGGAAGCATGGGAGAGCTATCGGTCGCGGCGGTCGGCATCTGCTCGCAGATTTCGTCGCTGTTTTTCTCCTGCTATTTCGGATTTGCAGGAGGCGCGCTTTTGTTCTTTTCCCAGTATTGGGGTGCCAAAAGTGAAAAGGGTATCAACAAAACCTTTGGGCTTTCCATGAGCTTTATGCTGCTTGTCGGTCTTTTGTTCGGAGCAGTAGCGGTGACAAAGCCGGAATTTTTGCTTGGGATTTATACAGATAAGAAAAATATTATAGAGGTGGCGATTCCCTATATCCGGATCGTTGGTTTTGCTTATCCGCTGCAGGTACTGGCGGTGATCATCAGCTTTCTGATGCGGGCGACGGAGCGCGTCAAGATTCCCCTCGTTTCTTCCGCAGTTGCGCTGGTAGTCAATTTTGTCCTGAACTGGATTCTGATCTACGGACGGTTCGGCATGCCGCAAATGGGAGCGGCAGGCGCGGCGGTAGGCACGCTGGTTTCCGGCATTGTCAATCTGATCATCCTGACAGTGTTTTTGCTGAAAGATAAAGAGACGGTTACCCTGCATGTACAGGAAATGTTCCACTGGGGAGAAGGATTTGCCGGAACCTATCTGTCCAAATGTTTTCCGATTCTGTGCAATGAGCTGTTTTACGGCATCGGTCAGATGCTGATCAATATCGTGATCGGAAGACAGTCGGAGAGTGCGATCGCCGCAATGGCAGCGTTCCGTGTTCTGGAGGGCTTTGTTTATGCCTTCTTCGGAGGACTGGCGGATGCCAGCAGCGTTGTGGTCGGCAAGGAGATTGGTGCAGGACGGCATATGAAGGGCTATCAGTATGTGAAAGGGTTCACGATCCTCTGCCCGGCGATCACATTTGGTATCTGTCTGGTTGGTGTGATCTTCAACCGCCCGCTGTTGTCTTTGTTCGGATTAGGAGCAGAGGCTATGGAATATGGCAAGTATATGCTGCTCATTTATTTGGCAGCGGGAACCGTGCGAACCTGTAACTACATTATGAATACCTGTTACCGCGCAGGCGGAGAGGCAATTTTCGGAACCGTTTTGGAAATTATCTGTCTGTATACGATCAGTGTACCTGCAACCTGGGTTGCAGGCATGGTTCTGCATCTGCCGTTCCTGGCAGTATTCGCCTTTTTGTATACAGATGAGCTGATCCGTCTTGTGTTCGAGCTATGCTATACTGCGAGCGGCAAATGGGTCAAACCGGTTACACAGGAAGGGCGCGCGACCCTCGAAGAATTCCACGAGCAGATGGCGCAGCGCAGGAAGAAAAAACAGACGGCATAGCGCACCGTCCTTTTAATAAGAACAAACCAAAACAGCCGCCCGGCAGATATTTACCGGACGGCTGAAATTATTTTTTATTCATGAAATGCTCTTTATTTCATGGATTCTTCCTGCTTCTTGATCATTCTGCGAACCATCTCGCCGCCGATGGAGCCGGCTTCCTTGGAAGTCAGGTCACCATTGTAGCCTTCCTTTAAGTTAACGCCAAGCTCGGACGCAACCTCAGTTTTGAAGCGTTCCAGTGCGGCCTTCGCCTCAGGAACTTCCACTCTATTGGATTTACCAGAATTCGTTGCCATGATTAGTCACCTCCATTATTTTCTGCTGTTGGGTTTCAGATAAGCTGCAGAGACTCTGTCATCGGATGGAACGTTGGCTCTGCAGCTGCCTGTCCGGTCGATGGATCAGTGTCACGTTTGCTTATCTTGAGCTTAGTATGTTCCGGATACAGGGAATTATAATGGAAATTTTTGTCATTTTAGTTTCCTTTGGAACGACTGATTTACACAGAACAATAGGAATCGAACGGGCAGAGAATTTCTGCACCCAAAAGCGCAGCGTCCTCTTTTGTATGAGCAGCAAACAGAAGAATTTTGTCCTGTGCGCGGTTGCGGACGAGCGCAGCTGCTTTTTTGCGGTTTTTGCTGTCCAGACCGTTGAAGGGTTCATCTAAAATTAAAAGGTCGAAGGGAACGAGCAGGGCGCGCAGCAAAGACAATCGGCGCTTCATGCCGCCGGAAAATTCGCATACCGGCTGGGACAGGGCATTTTGCGGCAAAAGGGTTGCAGCGTAGGCAGAAAGTTCTGCGTCGGAAAGGCGCTGCCTGCACACAAAACGGAGATTTGTCAGGACATCGTAGCCCTCCAGCAGCCGATCCTCCTGAAAAACAGCGGAAATTTTGAGATTTTTTAGTCCATCTATTGTGCCGCTGTCCGGTGTTTCCAGACCCATCAGGATGCGAAAAAGCGTTGTTTTTCCTGTGCCGGACGGAGCCATGAGACAATAGGCGTTTCCGGGAGAAAGCGCGAGGCTTAGATCGGAAAAGACGACCTGTCCGTGATAGGATTTGGAAAGCTTTTGCAGAATCAGATCATTGTTTTTCATGAACAGTGTTCCCCTTTCCGCCGGCAGCAGTCATGAGCCGGAGCAGAATTTTTTCAAAACAGGAGGCGATAAGAATGATCGCGAGCGTCCAGGCAAACAAAGAAGCCGTGTCGAGATAAATTTTTGCTTCATAGAGGTTTGCACCGATGGAAAAGTCGGGGACGCCGATGACCTCGGCGGCGATGCCGGATTTAAATGCCATGCCGAGCGCCGATTTGCAGGCGCTGATCAGATAGGGCGACAGCGCCGGACGGTACAGGTAAAAGACTCTTTTATGGAAAGGAACACGAAAAACCTGCGCCATTTCCAAAAGTTTCGGGTCGGTGCTTTTTAAGCCGCTGACCGTGCTGATGTGCAGAATCGGATAGGCAACCAGGAAAGAAATCAGGATCGAAAGGTTTTTCGAACCGGTCCAGATCAGGGCGAGGATGACAAATGACGCGACCGGGATAGATTTCATAAACTGAATTGGCGGTTCCAGAAATTCCCCGACAATCAGGAAGCGGCAGGAGAGCGCTCCGGTCAGGATGCCGAACAGCATGGCGAGGAAAAATCCAACGCAGATGCGGGAAATCGAAAACCAGATGGAACGCCAGAACCCAGCGGTGATCAGACATGAAAAAAAGGTCCGAAGCGTTTTTTCCGGGCCGACGAGCAGGATGTCATTGTGAAAGAAAACAGCGAGCAGCTGCCAGACGAGCAGCCAGAATGCGTATATGCCGAGCTTTTTGAAAAGCTTCGGGAATCCTTTTTTTTTATTCATAAAAAATGCTCCATATCAAAACAGCTGCAGCCGCACGCAAAAGCGCGGGATGCAGCTGTAACTTCTTATCATATGGAAACTTTGTTTCCATATGATAAGAAACGCTCCGCGAGGATGCGCACTCGGCGCAAGGGTAGATGGTTGCCGAAGCAACCGCGCCTCGGCGCAAGAATGTGCCGAAGCACATTTTTTTACCGCAGATAATAGAAATCATCCTCCGGCAGGGAACCGCCAACGGACTGTGGGTTCTGCGAAAGCAGTACGGACAGATAGCCGTTTAACGCATCCTTCATGTCCTGTCCGTCGAGATAGGTGATGTTGCAGGCGGGCAGTGCTTTCTGTGCGATGGCAGCTTTTGCGACGATGCCTGCCTTTTCGATCAGGGCAGCAGCACCTTCAGGATCGGCTGCAGTATAGGCGATCGAAGCCTCGTGCTCCGTTAAAAACGTATCTACAAGATCTTTGTGTGCGGCTAAAAACTCGTTGTTGACGATCGAAACGCCGGTCACGAGACGGCTGTTGGAACCATCCTCCTGCAGGCTGTCCCATACTTTTGTCAGATCAAGGACAACGGACAGGCTGTCGTTCTGCGCGATGGCAGCAGTTACAAAAGGTTGTGGAAGCAGACCGATCGCATTGGGATCTTCTGCGAGAACTGCGGCAACCTCGGATGCCTCGGACTTAAATTCGAGGGTCACGGCTTCGCCGGAAAGACCGGATGCAGAGATCAGATAGCGGAGCACATATTCCGGGGTTGTGCCTTTGCCGGGCAGATAAACGGTTTTGCCGGACAGGTTTTCGATCGAGCTGATAGAAGAATCGCCGGATACCAGATATAAAACGCCGAGGGTGTTGATATCGATCACGGAAACTTTACCCTCTGTCTTGTGATACAGGACAGAAGCGACGTTTGCGGGCAGCAGGGCGATGTCGATCTTGCCGGAAGCAACCAGACCGGTCAGTTCGTCGGCAGCGGTCACCATTGTGAATTCGTAGTTATTTGCGGCAGTGCCGTTTTGGACATCGTCCATGAGCTTGACCAGTCCCATTGTGGTAGGACCCTTGAGACCGCCTATGCGGACAACGGTGTCATCAGAGCTTTCCTCCAGGGCTTCGGTCGAGGTCTCTGTTTTGGCAGCAGTCATTTCTTCTAAAGAAACTTCCTCGGAGCCGGTTTCGATAGCGCCTTCGGCAGTGCTGATGGTTTCGGGAACAGTGCTTTGCGAAACGGAAGCGGAAGAACCACAGCCTGCGAGCAGGGATGCGCACAGCAGGGTGCTCATCAGCAGGGAACCAAACTTTTTCATAATCATGTCTCCTTTTTCAGACTTTGATAGATGGTTTTCGTACTGATGCCGTCCAGCATGCCGAGCTTGCCGGACAGGCTGCTGATCTGGTTCATAGGCGCGTCGAGAACAATGCTGATAATAGAAAGACCGCGCTCCCGGTAAGGCAGTCCCATCCGTCCGATAATATACTGTCCGTATTCATGCAAAATACGGTTCATCGTTTCGATCGAATCGGGATTTTCCACCATAATTCCAATCAGGGCTACGCGGTTGTCCATAAAATTTCCTCCTGTGTACGCCTTCTCCCGCAGAAAATCAGCCCGCAATCCGAAAAACTGCGGCAAAAATCTTTAGGGTCAGCACGAATTGTCTTAACAATAGCATAAAATCGGGAGACTGTCAAAAAAAACTGGCATTTTAAAACACCTTATGATATAATCGTACAATGACTGTAGTGAGTTTGATGCGGTTGTGCGTCTTTTTATAAAAACGCTTTTGTACCGGCGGCTCACTGGAATATCCGTCAGACGGACAAAAGCAACACGAGGAGGACTTATACAATGAGTTTACAGGTTGAAAAACTTGAAAAGAACATGGCGAAACTGACCATTGAGGTTTCCGCAGATGAATTTTCCAAGGCACTGGAAGATGCTTACCAGAAAAACAAAAGCAAAATCTCCGTACCCGGTTTCCGTAAGGGCAAGGTTCCCAAGAAGATGATCGAGCAGATGTACGGCAAGGGTGTATTTTATGAAGATGCTGCCAATGCCCTGATTCCGGAAGCATATGAAAAAGCGCTGGAAGAATGTGAAGAGACCATCGTTTCTTCTCCTAAGATCAACGTTACCCAGATCGAAGAGGGCAAATCCTTTATCTTTACTGCAGAGGTTGCATTAAAGCCGGAAGTAACCCTGGGTCAGTATAAGGGCGTTGAGGTTGACAAGGTAGAAGTTTCCGTAACCGACGAAGAGGTTGAGGCTGACTTAAAGCAGCAGCAGGAAAACAACTCCAGAACTGTAGTTGTGGAGCGTCCTGTACAGGATGGCGACATCGCTGTAATCGACTATGAAGGCTTCATCGACGGCGTAGCCTTCGAAGGCGGCAAGGGCACCAACTACAATCTGACGATCGGTTCCCATTCCTTCATCGGCGACTTCGAAGAGCAGCTGATCGGCAAGAACGCAGGCGAAGCGTGCGAAGTAAACGTAACCTTCCCTGAAGAGTACCATGCAAGCGAGCTGGCTGGCAAGCCTGCACAGTTCAAGGTAACTGTTAAGGAAGTAAAGGAAAAACAGCTTCCTGAATTAAACGACGAGTTCGCAGGCGAGGTTTCCGAGTTTGAAACCCTGGCTGAGTACAAAGAAGATATCAAGAAGAGCCTGCTTGCAAAGAAAGAAGCAGACGCTAAGGGCGCTAAGGAAGACGCTGTCATCGACGCAATCGTAGAGAATGCGCAGATGGAGATCCCGGACGCTATGGTAGAGACTCAGCAGAGACAGACCATCGACGAGTTCGGTCAGAGACTGCAGATGCAGGGTCTGAACCTGGAGCAGTACTTCCAGTTCACCGGTCTTACCTACGAGCACATGATGGAGCAGGTAAAACCTCAGGCGGAGCGCAGAATCAAATCCAGACTGGTTCTGGAAGCAGTTGCAGCTGCTGAGAATATCGAAGCTACGGAAGAAGATTTCGATGCAGAAGTAAAGCGCATGGCAGAAGGCTACAAGATGGAAGCAGACAAGATCAAAGAGCTGATGGGTGAGCAGGGCAAGAAGCAGATCATGGAAGATCTGGCTGTCCGCAAGGCTGTAGATTTCGTTGTAGGCGAAGCAGTAGAGAAATAATTTCAAACTGCGAACGATTCGAACATGATCTAAAATATTTCTTAAATATCAGCTGGATTTGTTGCAAAAGACAATGCCATGGGATAAGATTGGAAACAGATCAAATCCGACAGCGGGGCAGTTTCCTGCTGCAATAAAAAAGAAAACCGCAGGGTTTTGTGTATGCCAGAGCAGGGGGCTCTTAACTGCTCTGGCATACCCCTTGTGAAAGGAGAGTGCTCAGATATGAGTTTAGTACCTTATGTAATCGAACAGACAAGCCGCGGAGAACGTTCCTATGACATTTATTCCAGACTGCTCAAAGAAAGAATTATTTTCCTGGGTGAGGAAGTAAACGATGTAACGGCGAGCCTCGTTGTGGCTCAGCTTCTTTTCCTGGAATCCGAAGATCCGGACAAGGATGTCCATCTGTATATCAACAGCCCCGGCGGCTCTATTTCTGCCGGTATGGCAATTTATGATACGATGAAATTTATCAAATGCGATGTCTCTACGATCTGTATCGGTATGGCGGCAAGCATGGGAGCCTTTTTGCTGGCAGGCGGCACGAAAGGCAAGAGAATGGCCCTCCCGAATGCGGAAATCATGATCCATCAGCCTCTGGGCGGCGCACAGGGACAGGCGACTGATATCGAAATCAACGCGAAGCATATATTAAAAACAAAAGAGAGAATGAACAGAATTCTTGCGGAGAATACTGGAAAAGAGTACGAAGTGATTGCTGCGGACACCGAAAGAGATAACTGGAAGACCGCAGAAGAAGCCAAAGAATATGGCCTGATCGATATGATTATCACTTCCCACGAGGATTATTTGAAATAAGAAATAGATAGGAGAACGATATGGCAGGCAGATTTTCTGATGACCAGGTGAGATGTTCCTTCTGCCACAAGACACAGGATCAGGTGCATAAGCTGATTGCTGGTCCGGACGGCGTATATATCTGTGATGAGTGCGTGGACATCTGTGCCGAAATCATCGAAGAGGAAAATGAAGAAGAACCGCAGGAGGAAGATCCTAAACAGATCAACCTGCTGAAACCGGTGCAGATCAAAGAATTCCTCGATGATTATGTGATCGGTCAGGAAGAGGCCAAAAAGGTGCTGTCCGTTGCTGTATATAACCATTATAAAAGAGTGACAGCCGGGGCGGACGACGATGGTGTTGAGCTGCAGAAGTCCAACATTATTATGCTGGGACCTACCGGCAGCGGCAAGACATATCTTGCACAGTCTCTGGCGAAGATCATCAACGTACCGTTTGCGATCGCAGATGCGACGACGCTGACGGAAGCCGGATATGTCGGTGAGGATGTTGAAAACATCCTGTTAAAGCTGATTCAGGCGGCTGATTATGATATTGAACGGGCACAGCTCGGTATTGTATATTTGGATGAAATCGACAAGATCACGAAGAAAAGTGAAAACGTATCGATTACCCGCGACGTTTCGGGAGAGGGCGTACAGCAGGCACTGCTGAAGATCATGGAAGGCACAGTAGCGAGTGTTCCTCCCCAGGGCGGACGGAAGCACCCGCAGCAGGAGCTGATTCCGATTGACACGACGAACATTTTGTTCATCTGCGGCGGCGCCTTTGACGGCATCGAGCGGATCGTGGAATCCAGACTGGACAAAAAGAGCATCGGCTTCAACGCACAGATTTCTTCCAACGTAGAGCGCAAGGCAGGCGAGCTGTATGCGGATGTAACTCCGCAGGATCTGGTGAAGTTCGGACTGATTCCGGAGTTCGTCGGACGCGTGCCGATTACGTTAGCGCTGTAGGTACTGGACAGAGAGGCATTGATCCGAATCCTCATGGAGCCGAAGAATGCGCTGATCAAGCAGTATCAGAAGCTCTTTGGATTCGACCATGTAAAGCTTTCCTTTGAGAAGGAAGCGATTGAAAAGATCGCTGACCTCGCGATGGAGAGAAAGACAGGCGCCAGAGGACT
>ERZ856578.5244-NODE-5244-length-16054-cov-5.519184_pt1 | contig 16054 bp, 13 predicted proteins | sample MGYA00514384_ERZ856578 | MGnify/ENA primary metagenome ERZ856578 (study PRJEB29103, sample SAMN06111958) | human gut metagenome | biome: human gut; feature: ankylosing spondylitis patient; material: healthy_person | host: Homo sapiens | place: China:Hangzhou...
ATATGATACAAGAATCCTGTAGAATTTTACCGTAGAACGCAACAAACTCACCCACAAAGGAGCTGATAGATATGCCGAACATTAAACCCATTTCCGACCTGCGCAATTACAGCGAGGTCCTGCACGACGTGGCTGTGGGCGCTCCTGTTTTTTTGACAAAGAACGGACGCGGACGGTACGCCATTGTGGATATGCAGGATTATGAGAGAGCGCAGGCGACCATCCGCCTGATGAATGAGCTGGCAAAAGGCCGCCACTCCGGCGAGACGGAAGGCTGGCTGACGCCGGACGAGGTGAGGGCGCATCTGAAGCGCAAGAGCGAATGAAGAATAGAATTTATTACTCGCCCGAGGCCCGCCGTGATCTGGATGATATCTGGGACTACATCGTATCAGAGCTTCAAAATCGCTCTGCCGCAGAGCGCGTGACTGACCGCATTCTGGACGCAGTCGACCAGCTGAAAAACTTTGCAGAGATGGGGACCCCGCTGTCCTCTATCGCAGATGTTGGAACGAATCATCGGTTTCTTGTCAGCGGCAGCTACATGGTGTTCTACCGCGTGCAGGGCAGCAATGTCTACGTTGACCGCATCCTCTATGGCCGCAGCGATTACATGAGCGTCTTGTTCAAAAATCTGCTGCGGAAAGAAACGATTGAATAAAATAAAAAATCGACAAGTTTCTTTTGAAACTTGTCGATTTTGGAGCGAGTGACGAGGCTCGAACTCGCTACCTCCACCTTGGCAAGGTGGCGCTCTACCAGATGAGCTACACTCGCAACAACAGTGATTATTATAGCAGAGAATCGAAAAATGTCAAGCATAAATCGAAAAAATTTTGGGCCGCCGGAGACGCTGTTTTGCAGCGCCGCCGCCGGCCCGATTTTTTGGGCTAAATGCAGTTACGACGCGGGGAAGGGGGCGGGGCACTGGGGGACAGACTGGCCGTCCCAGACATAGCCCGCCGCGGTCATCTGGGCGTCGGTCTGATAGGGGGAGATCCAGTTTTCCACCATGGCCAGGTCCAGATGCCGCCAGCCGTTCTGAGTGGATACCACGTTCCAGAAGTGGGGACGGCCATTCTGGCTGCCTTCCACCACCATGCAGTCCACGTCCAGCTGCTGGCACAGGGCGGCCATGAACAGGGCCAGCCCCTGGCTGTTGGCCCGGCCATCGGTGAGGGCCAGATAGGGCGTGCTGCCCCCGTCGGAGGTGTAGCTGCACACCCGCAGGACGGTCTGTCCCGCGGCGGAGATGCGCAGGTCGCCGGTGTAGCTCTTCAGGTCCCGGGCCAGCTCCTGGCACTGATAGCGGGTGGTCTCCTGCCGCCGGAGCAGCTCCTCCTGGGACAGGTGATAGTTCAGCTCCAGCTCCACGATGCGCTGTCGCCCGCTGTCGGGATAGAGGGACACGGACACGTCGGGCAGGTCCTCCGCCGCGTCGGGCACGGCGAAATAGGCCTGGCGGAACAGAGCCTGGATGTCCTCCACGCCCCCGTCGAAATAGCTGATGCTCAGGGTACACTCCGGGGAGAACTGCTCTAGGGCGGACTCCAGCTGGCTGCGGATGGCGGTGATGCCGGTGGCGGAGACGATGGCGTCCATCTGCTCCTTGGTCCGGCGATAGGTGATCTGCACCTCCGCCTCGTGATAGGAGAGGATGGGGGAGACGTGATACTGGATATAGTCCACCGCATAGGCCCCCAGGGGATACTCCTGGGCCACCTCCACGCAGGCCCGCTCTAAATCCGCCTGGACGTCCTCGCTCTCATACAGGCGGATGGAGGCGGAGGGCATGTTTTGGAACACCAGATAGGTGAGGATGTTCACCAGCTCCTGATAGCTCTCGGCCCGCAGGGCGGAGTTGTCCCCCTCGGTGGCGGGGGTGGTGCTGTGGACGGTGACGGACACATAGTCCCGGTCCAGCAGCCCGGCGCACCCGGTGAGCAGCAGGGACGCGGCGGCGGCAGCGGCCAATATGCGTGTTTTCATAAGAGTGCGGCCCCCCTTTCTGAGTTAGGAGTTAGGAGTGATGAGATAGGAGTAGGGGCGGATATGATCCGCCCGCGACACCCGACGTAACAGCATGATTTTTGTAGGGGCCGATGTCCCCATCGGCCCATGTGCAGGTCACATCCCCAGGTCCTGGTCGATCAGCACGATCTCCATGGTGTCTACCCCCATGGGCTTGTTCCACAGGACCACCAGCTCTCGGCAGATGCGCTCCGGGCTGGAGCAGTCATAGCACCGGTCCGCCTTTACGGCGCAGGGGGTCTTGCGCTTTAAGCGCTGGGCGTTTTTGGGGGCGGCGATGTTCCGGGCCCGCCACAGGGCGGCGTCGTAGTCCGGGGCGATCTTGTTGGCCCCCACCACGAAATAGACCCGCTTGTGGCCGAACAGGGTGGAGGCCACCCGGTTGCCAGCCCCGTCGATGTTGATGAGCTCCCCCGTCTCGGCCAGGCCGTTTACAGAGCTGAGATACACCTCCGTCTGCATCCCGTCCATCCGGTCATCCCCCTTCCAGTGCCACAGACAGCGGTTGTGGGCGGACAGGCGGGGGTACAGATCCAGCTGGTCCAGGGTAACGGAGCCGCCGAAGGCCACGGACGTCTGGTCGATGACGGAGTCCAGATAGTCCGCCGCCTGCTGGGCGGCGGCAAAGCGCCGGACGGTGTAGCCCCGGCGGGTGAGATTTTCTGTGAGCTTTTCGTAATTTGGCATACAAGACCCCTCCTGAAATTCTGGGCTTACAGTGCGTTCTTCTTATACCGGGTAAAGCCCCGGCCCAGCACCTCACGGGCGTCGCAGACGATGAGAAAGGCGTCCGGGTCCAGCTCCTTCACCGTCTGGCGCACGGCCACGATCTGCCGCTGCTTAAAGGCGCACATGAGTACCTGCTTCTCCTGGCCGCTCCAGGCCCCCTGGCCGTGGAGCAGGGTCACGCCCCGGCCCAGATCATGGGTCAGGGCCTCCACCACCGGGCCGGTCTGCTGGGTGATGATATAAGCCACCTTGGCTTTGTCCAGACCATAGAGCACCGTGTCGGTGACATAGGAATAGGCCACTTGAGCCACCAGGCCGTACAGGGCGGCGTTGATGCTGCCATAGGCCGCGGACACCAGCAGCAGGGCGGACACGTCCACCGCAAGCAGCACCTTGCCCATGGACAGCCAGGGCAGGGCCAGCTTCAGCAGCCGGGCAATCAGGTCGGTGCCCCCAGTGGTGGCCCCCTTGGAGAAGATCAGTCCCGCCGCCAGGCCCAGCAGGGCCCCGCCGCACACGGCGGCCAGCATGGGGTCGGTGGCCGGGAAGGGAAAGAGCAGGTTCAGCCCGTCCATGGCCACCGAGGACAGGGCCATGGCGTATAGGGAGGAGGCCAGCAGATGTCCGCCGATGAACCGCCACCCCAGCAGAAACAGGGGGATGTTCACCAGCAGGACGAACAGGCCCACCGACAGAAAGGGAATATAGGTGTGGATGGCCTGGCCCAGGCCGGTGATGCCCCCCAGGGCGATCTGGTTGGGGGCATAGAACCAGTCAAAGGCCAGGGCGTACAGCAGCGAGCCCACGGTGATCCAGGCATAGGACGTGAGCAGCTTTTTCGCGGACTGGGCGTTCATGAAGAAACCCTTCTTTCTCTATCGGTCCGTCTTGGGGAAAATCAGGACAGGTCCAGGGTCATCTGGGTCTCGCCCCGGTCCTCCTCCTTCAGCAGGGCGCCGTTCACCGGCAGGGAGCGGGCGCGGTAGCGGGCCAGGTTGACGATGGAGGTCTGGTCCAGGGGCAGGACCTTCTCCACCCGGTATTTGGGCTTGAGGGTCATGATGTTCACGCCCTGGGTGGTGCGGGTGGTCTTGGGGTTCAGGGCGGAGGTGTGGAAGATCATACAGCGGCCCTCGGTGGTGTACACCGCGGCCTCAAAGTCCTCCCGGACCAGGAAGGCCGTGACCAGGGGGGCCTTGTCGGAATAGGCGCCGGTGAGCTTTTTCCGCCGGGTCTGGGTCTGATAGGCGCTCAGCTCCACCCGGGCCACCTTGCCGTTGTCAAAGAAGAACAGCAAATTGCCAGAGTAGTCCCCGGGGATACAGGCCCACAGGGGGCGCTCCTCCTGGTCCATGGCCAGCTTGGTGGGCAGATAGTCGCCCAGGACGCTGGCCTTGGTGTCGTCAAAGTCGCTCAGGCGGGTCTTATAGCACTGCTGCCTGTCGGTGAACACCAGCAGCTCGTCCCGGTTGTTGGCCTCCCACTGGAGGAAGGGGCCGTCCCCGTCCTTATATTTCTGGTCGCTGGCCATGCGCAGGGACTGGGGGGTGATCTTCTTCAGATAGCCCTCCCGGGACAGGAACAGGTGGACGGGATAGTCGGGGGTCTCGTCCTCCGGGGCGGCCTCCGTCTGACTCTGGTGGTCATAGACGATCTCGGTGCGCCGGGGGGTGGCGTATTTCTTCTTGACTTCGGTCAGCTCCTGGGTGATCTGCTTTTTGATGCGCTTGGGGGAGGAGACCAGGTCCTCCAGATCGGCGATCTCCGCCTGGAGCTCGTCCACCTCCTGGGTGCGGCGGAGGATATACTCCTTGTTGATGTTCCGCAGGCGGATGTCGGCCACATATTCGGCCTGGGTCTGGTCGATGCCAAAGCCGATCATCAGGTTGGGCACCACCTCGGCGTCCTCCTCCGTGTCCCGGATGATCTGGATGGCCCGGTCAATGTCCAGCAGGATGCGGCGCAGACCCAGCAGCAGGTGGAGCTTCTCCTTCTTCCGGTTCATGGTGAAATAGGTGCGCCGGCGCACGGAGTCCATCCGCCAGGCGGTCCACTCCTCCAGGATCTCCCGCACGCCCATCACCCGGGGCATCCCGGCGATGAGGATGTTGAAGTTGCAGGACTGGCTGTCCAGCAGGGGGGTGGAGCGGAACAGCTTGGCCATGAGCTTGTCCGGGTCGGTGCCCCGCTTCAGGTCGATGGCCAGCTTCAGGCCGGACAGGTCGCTCTCGTCCCGCACGTCGGAGATCTCCCGGGTCTTGCCCGTCTTCACCAGCTCGATGATCTTCTCTTTGATGGCCTCGATGGTGGTGGAATAGGGGATCTCATAGACCTCGATCAGGTTTTCTTCTTTGACATAGCGCCACTTGGAGCGGATCTTAAAGGAGCCCCGGCCCGTGCGATAGATGTCGCTGAGGGCGGCCTGGTCATACAGCAGCTCGCCGCCGGTGGGCAGGTCGGGGGCCTTCAGCGTCTCCATCAGGTCGCACTCCGGGTCCTTTAAATAGGCGATGGTGGCGTCGCACACCTCCCCCAGGTTAAAGCCGCACAGGTTGCTGGCCATGCCCACGGCGATGCCCTGGTTGGCGGACACCAGCACATTGGGGAAGGTGGTGGGCAGCAGAGCGGGCTCCTTCATCTTCCCGTCATAGTTGTCCACAAAGTCCACCGCGTCCTGGTCGATGTCCCGGAACAGCTCGGCGCAGATGGGGTCCAGCCGCACCTCGGTATACCGGCTGGCGGCCCAGGCCATGTCCCGGGAATAGACCTTGCCGAAGTTGCCCTTGCTGTCCACCAGGGGGTGGAGCAGAGCGCCATAGCCCCGGGAGAGGCGGACCATGGTGTCGTAAATGGCCGCGTCGCCGTGGGGGTTGAGCTTCATGGTCTGGCCCACCACGTTGGCGCTCTTGGTCCGAGGGCCGGAGAGCAGCTTCATCTGGTACATGGTGTACAGCAGCTTTCGGTGGCTGGGCTTAAAGCCGTCGATCTCTGGGATGGCCCGGGAGACGATGACGCTCATGGCATAGGGCATATAGTTGGTTTCCAGCGTTTCGGTGATGGGCTGTTCCAGCACCTCCGCCCGCAGCCCCATGGCCGCAGGGTCCACAACAGCGGGCTTCTTCGCCCCGCCGCCGGTCTTTTTTCTTGCCATTGTATCAGTCCTTTAAGAAAGTAAAGCAAATCTGAGTTGTTAAGTAATTAGGCATATCACAACGCTGCCCGTGTTTGCTGTGTATCATAGATTTTAGAAGAGCTTCTTGATACGCCGTAGGGGCGGACCTCTGTGTCCGCCCGCTGGACAGGGTATCGTAAAACACCAGGGTCAGTGACATTGACTCCAGCGCAAGGGGTTTTCCTGTATGTAATTTCTGACTTGAAGCAAATCGTTCTCGTTGCGCAAAATGTGGTCATAATACCCTCTTTGCCACAGCTTGGGGCCGAATGGCTGCCCATCTGTCTGATAGAGGTGGTCGGTATAAGATTTAAACCGCTGTATGACCTTGGACAGGGGGTGGCCCCCATACTGTCCCGTCAGATTCAGCAACAAATGAACATGGTCCGGCATGATGACATAACAGTCCACAGCGACGCCGGGATTCACGGCGGGAATGGATAAAATGAACTGTTTTATCTTGACGCCCAGCGGGGTGAGGGAAACAGGCGGGTCGGAGAACAGGTCGGCCTGTTGGCCGATGTGGCAAAAGAACGCACAGTCCCGCCGCGCAGCGCATATGGTAACGAAATAAGATCCTGGGGAGCTATAGTCGTAGGCAGAGAGACGAAGACTCGGCCTGCGGGGATAAATGATATCATCAGACAAAGAGAACGCCCCCGTTGAGAAATGATAAATTTACCGTTTTATCGTTGTGCGGTGGTCGTCGCGGGCGGACACAGAGGTCCGCCCCTACGGCGTGTCAGGATAGTCTTGTTGCTAAATCCATTATGTCCGTGTCAGGGTGGCCCGAGATAAACCCTTACGAAATATCCGCCAGGTCCAGGTATTTATATCCGTTATCCGCGATGTGGCTCTTGCGGCCCTGGAGGTCGTCGCCCAGGAGGAGGTCGAAGACCTGGGCGGTGCGCTCCACGTCCTCGGGCATGACCTTGATGAGCCGCCGGGTGGCGGGGGACATGGTGGTCAGGGCCATCATCTCCGGGTCGTTCTCGCCCAGGCCCTTGGAGCGCTGGATCTCATACTTCTTCCCGGCAAGCTGAGCGACTTTGTCGTTCTTCTCCTTGTCGGAGTAGGCGAAGAAGGGATAGGGCATGTCCTTGCAGGTGATCTCGTACAGGGGGGACTCGGCAATGTAGACATAGCCCTGCTGGATGAGGGTGGGGGTCAGGCGATAGAGCATGGTGAGGATCAGGGTGCGGATCTGGAAGCCGTCCACGTCGGCGTCGGTGCAGATGACGATCTTGTTCCAGCGCAGGCTGTTCAGGTCGAAGGAGGCCAGGTCCTTGGCCCGCTTGTCCTGCACCTCCACGCCGCAGCCCAGCACCTTCAGCAGGTCGGTGATGATCTCGCTTTTGAAGATCTTGTTGTAGTCGGCCTTCAGGCAGTTCAAGATCTTGCCCCGCACGGGCATGATGCCCTGGAACTCCGCGTCACGGCTGAGCTTTACGCTGCCCATGGCGGAGTCGCCCTCCACGATGTACAGCTCCCGCCGGGACACGTCCTTGGTGCGGCAGTCCACAAACTTCTGCACCCGGTTGGACAGGTCCATGGAGCCGGTGAGCTTCTTTTTCAGATTCAGCCGGGTCTTCTCCGCGTTCTCCCGGGACCGCTTGTTGACGAGCACCTGTTCGGCGATCTTCTGGGCGTCCTGGGGGTTCTCGGTGAAATAGACCTCCAGCCGCTCCCGGAGGAAGCGGGTCATGGCCTCCTGGACGAACTTGTTGTTGATGGCCTTTTTCGTCTGGTTCTCATAGGAGGCCAGGGTGGAGAAGTTGTTGCTCACCAGCACCAACGCGTCCTGAACGTCAGGGAAGGTGATCTTGCTCTCGTTTTTGTTATACTTGTTCTGGCTTTTCAGATAGGCGTCCAGCTCAGAGACAAAGGCGGACCGCACCGCCCGGTCCGGGGAGCCGCCGTGCTCCAGCCAGGAGGAGTTGTGATAGTGCTCGATGACCTGTACCCGGTTGGAGAAGCAGAAGGACACGGACAGCTTCACTTTATACTCCGGCTTGTCCGCCTGGTCCCGGCCCCGGTCCTCCGCCTCCCAGAAGACGGGCTTGGTGAGGGCGTCCTCCCCGACCAGCTCGGCCACATAGTCCACGATGCCGTTTTCATAGAGAAAATCGGTGGTCTCGAACTTGCCGCCCACCTGGTTGCGGAAGCGGAAGGTGATGCCCGCGTTGACCACCGACTGGCGCTTCATCACGTCCAGATAGTATTCCACCGGGATATCCACGTCGGTGAACACCTCCGGGTCGGGCTTCCAGTGGAACAGGGAGCCCGTCTTCTTGCCCCGGTCTGTGGGCTCCTTGTGCAGGCCGCCGATGTTCTCGCCCTTTTCAAAGTGGAGGGTGTATTTAAAGCCGTCCCGCCAGATGGTGGCGTCGAAATATTCGCTGGAATACTGGGTGGCGCAGGCGCCCAGGCCGTTCAGACCCAGGGAATATTCATAGTTGTCCCCGCTGGTGTTGTCATATTTGCCGCCGGCGTACAGCTCGCAAAAGACCAGCTCCCAGTTAAAGCGCTGCTCGTTCTCGTTCCAGTCCACGGGGCAGCCCCGGCCCTGGTCCTCCACCTGGATGGACCGGTCAGCAAAGCGGGTGACGGTGATGAGCCGCCCGTGGCCCTCCCGGGCCTCGTCGATGGCGTTGGACATGATCTCGAACACGGAGTGCTCGCAGCCCTCCAGCCCGTCGGAGCCGAAGATAACGCCGGGCCGCTTCCGCACCCGCTCCGCCCCCTTCAGGGCGGAAATAGATTCGTTTCCATAGGGGGTTTTCTTTTGAGCCATGGTAAACCTTCCTCACTCTTTTCGTGCATGTGACGTACATAATATATCACTATAATCATACCAAATTTCCCGGGGGAAAGTCAAGGAAGGGGAAGCGCGACAAAAAAGCACCCCGCCCGCACCTGGAACAGGCACGGGCGGGGAAAGACAACAAAGGGAACGCACAGGTCAGTCCGAAAGCAGCCAGTCGATCAGGTTTTTAGATCGGATACCCTCGTAAGACTGCTCCACTCCAGGGTCCAGCGACAGCACGATTTTTTCATAGTTGTCCTGTATCCTTTGCAGCGGAGCCAATTCACGCAGACGGACCGTTTCGGCGCTCATGGATTCGGTCACCTGGATATAGATCTTGTCCGTGGTGGTGGTGGCGATAAAGTCCACCTCGGCGTTGTCGATCTTGCCGATGGCGACGTCATAGCCCCGGCGCAGCAGCTCGAAATAGACCAGGTTTTCCAGGACATGTCCGCTGTCGCGGTCACGCAGCCCCAGGAGACAGTTGCGCAGCCCGATGTCCACGATATAGTATTTTCCAAGAGTGCGGAGGTATTCTTTTCCTTTGATGTCAAACCGCTTGATCTCATAGAAAAAGTAGCTTTCCAGCAGCGCATTCACATAAGCCTGCACCGTGTGCGTACTTGGGCTGCCTCTGCGCTGCCCGTGCTCCAGCAGCCCCTCGTTGGACAGTGTGTTTCCAATGGAGGAGATAGAGACGGTGGAGCCCACGTTGTCGGCCAAAAACAGAATGATCTTGCGCAGCAGCGCCGCGTCTGTGATCTGACGCTGCCCACGGCGCTTTTCCCGTTCCAGAATGTCGCGCATGATGACCGTGGAATAAATACCGTCCAGCAGGGCAAAGGCCCGCTCCTGGTCCAGGCCCACATCGGCGATCCCAGGCATCCCACCAAAGCGCAGATAGGCGTCGAACACCTCTCTTGTCTCATAGAACTGGCCGTCTTCGCCGAATATCTGCTTGCGGGTCCCGCCCAGGGCACTTTTGGTCATGCGGACCTGAAAGCCGTGAAAGTCCAGAAACTCCCGGAAGGACAGGGGGAGCATCTTGATCTCGACACAGCGGCCTGAGAGATAGGTGGAGTACTCAGAGGAGAGGAGATAGGCGTTGGAGCCGGTGACATAGATATCACAGTCAAGGTCCACCCGGAAGGCGTTGACCGCGTTTTCCCAGGCCTCGATTCGCTGCAGCTCGTCAAAGAAGAGATACATTCGCTTTTGCGGAACTGTGCGGGCGCGGACGTATTGGTAAATATCATCTGCGGTCATGCTGCGGAAGTCGTGGGATTCAAAATTCATTTCGATGATCTGCTCCGGGAGCACGCCGGTATCGCGCAGATGCTCTGCCATCAGCTTCAGCAGACTGGATTTTCCGCAGCGGCGGATACCGGTGATGATCTTGACAGGTTCCGTGTCCTGAAAACCGATCAGCTTATCCAGATAAGATTTGCGCATTTTCAGCTTGTGAGATCCGATCATAGGAACACACCTCCTGTGGATAGTATGGCATAAACTCTAAAAAAAATCAAGTTTGTGCTATCAACAGCATAAACTTTAAAATTCGACGAATAAATGCTATGTGCGACAAAAAAGCACCCCGCCCGCACCTGGTTACAGGCGCGGGCGGGGCTTTTGGGACACAGACGGCGGCGGAAAGAAGAGAAGAAAGTGAGGAGAAAGGAAAAGGTACCAGGAAAATGGAGAGAAGAGACCGCCGTCTGACAGACGCGAAAATTACACCTCGAACATCAGGTCGCCATAGGTGGGCACGGGCCAGATGGCCTTGTCCACCAGCAGCTCCAGCTCGTCCACGGGCTTGCGCAGGGCAGCCATGGCGGGGACGATCTGGTCGTGATAGGCCATGGCCATGGCGGGCACGTCGTCCATGGAGTCCACCTGGGGCAGCAGGACCTTCAGCTTCTCCAGGGCCTCAGACGCCTGGGTCAGCAGGGCGGAGCACTTCTCCAGCAGCTCCTTCTGCACGGGGGCGTCCACGCCGGCGCCGGTGACGGCGGCGATGGACTGGCCCAGACGGGTGCAGTAGTGGATGGCGGCGGGGATATAGTGCTTGCCGGCCATGTGGATCATGGTCTGGGTCTCGATCTTCAGCACCTTGGCATAGGTCTCGTACATGATCTCCGCCCGGGCCTCCAGCTCGGACTTGGTGTAGATGTTGAACTTGGTGAACAGGTTCTCGGCCTTCTCGGTGGTTAGAGCGGGGATGGCGTTGACCATGGAGGGCAGGTTGGGCAGACCACGGCGGGCGGCCTCCTCCACCCAGGCGTCGGAATAACCGTTGCCGTTGAAGATGACCCGGTGGTGGGCGGAGAGCATGTCGTGGATGAGCTTGAAGCAGGCGGCGTTAAAGTCGTCGGCCTTCTCCAGCACGTCGGCGGCCTCGCACATGGCCTCGGCCACGATGGCGTTCAGGGTGGTGTTGGCGTCGGCGATGGAGTCGGAGGAGCCCACCATGCGGAACTCGAACTTGTTGCCGGTGAAGGCGAAGGGAGAGGTGCGGTTCCGGTCGGTGGCGTCCTTTTTGATCAGGGGCACGGTGGACACGCCGGAATAGAGCTTGGTGGTGGCCAGCAGCTGCACAGAGTCGGCGTTGGACACGATCTGGTCCACCACGCTGTCCAGCTGATCGCCCAGGAAGATGGAGATGATGGCGGGGGGAGCCTCCTGAGCGCCCAGGCGGTGCTCGTTGCCCGGGTTAGAGGCGGAGCAGCGCAGCAGGTCGGCGTGGACGTCCACCGCCTTGATGATGCAGGAGAGGACCAGCAGGAACTGGAGATTCTCGTTGGGGGTGTCGCCGGGGTCCAGCAGGTTCTCGCCCAGGTTGGTGGTGAGAGACCAGTTGTCGTGCTTGCCGGAGCCGTTCACACCGGCGTAGGGCTTCTCATGGAGCAGGCACACCAGACCGTGGCGGGTGGCCACCCGCTTCATGGTCTCCATGGCCAGCTGGTTCTGGTCCACGGCCAGGTTGCACATGGTATAGATGGGGGCCATCTCATGCTGGGCGGGGGCCACCTCGTTGTGCTGGGTGGTGGCGGGGATGCCCAGCTTCCACAGCTCCTGGTTCAGGTCGGCCATGAACTGACCCACCCGATAGCGGATGACACCGAAGTACTGGTCGTCCAGCTCCTGGCCCTTGGGGGCGGGGGCGCCGAACAGGGTGCGGCCGGTATAGATGAGGTCCCGGCGCTTTAAATACTTGTCCCGGTCCACCAGGAAATACTCCTGCTCTGCGCCCACAGAGGGGGTCACCCGGGTGGCCTGGGTGTTTCCGAACAGGCGCAGAATGCGCAGGGCCTGGGTGCTCACGGCCTCCATCGAACGGAGCAGAGGGGTCTTCTTGTCCAGGGCCTCGCCGTTATAGGAGACAAAGATGGTGGGGATGCACAGGATAGTGCCGCAGGACATCTCCTTCACAAAGGCGGGGGAGGTCATGTCCCAGGCGGTGTAGCCCCGGGCGTAGTGGGTGGCCCGCAGGCCGCCGGAGGGAAAGGAGGAGGCGTCAGGCTCGCCCCGGATGAGCTGTTTGCCCGTCAGCTGCAGCAGGGTCTTGCTGTCGTCGGGGGGGGTGATGAAGGAGTCATGCTTTTCGGCGGTGATGCCGGTGAGGGGCTGGAACCAGTGGGTGTAGTGGGTGGCGCCCTTTTCCACCGCCCAGTCCTTCATGGCGTTGGCCACGATGTCGGCGGTGGCCATGGTGATGTTGCCGCCGTGCTCCATCACGTCTACCACCTCGGCATAGGCTTTCTTGGGCAGGCGCTCCCGCATGACAGACATGCTGAACACGTTTTCGCCGAAAATTTCAGAGATGTTCACGCTCATATGATCCGATCCTTTCCTTTTAAACCGGTGGCGGTCAGGGTAAAAAAAGAGACAACAACGCCAACTCAGACGTCATTGCCCTACTTCACAGCAGACCGCTCTACTCCACATCCAAAATAGGAAGCAAGCAAATCTTCTGCTACTAACATACCCTATCCCGGCCTCTTTTGCAAGAGTGAATTCTGACTAAAGTTCCCGGCGGACCGGCCAGAAAATCATGGGAGTTCTCACGAAAGTGATAAAAAACCGGCGAAAATGCCCCGCCTTTCCCGGGAAAGCGGCTCAGAAAAGAAAGCCGCCTCTTGACAGAAGCGCCCCTGAAATGCCATACTTTTTTCATCAAGTCCCAAAGCGGCCCTCCCGCGGGAGGAGAAAAGGAGCGTTCTGCATGGGTCACACCAAGGAAGACATCATCCGTCTGGTAGAGGACGAAGAGATCGAGTTTATCCGAATGCAGTTTGTGGATATTTTCGGCCAGCTGAAAAACGTGGCCATCACCGCCTCTCAGATCGAGAAGGCGGTGAACAACCAGATCATGTTCGACGGCTCCTCCATCGAGGGGTTCACCCGCATCAACGAGTCGGACCAGTGCCTGTATCCCGATTTGAACAGCTTTACCATCTTCCCCTGGCGGCCCTCCCAGGGCAAGGTGGCCCGGCTCATCTGCGACGTGTATAACCCGGACGGCACCCCCTTTGTGGGCGACCCCCGGGGCGTGCTGCGCCGGGTGCTCCGCCGGGCGGAGGACATGGGTTTTGACACCTTTAACATCGGCCCGGAGCTGGAGTTCTTCCTGTTCGAGACCGACGAGATGGGCCGGGCCACCACCATTACCCGGGACGAGGCGGGCTATTTCGACTTAGGCCCCCTGGACCACGGGGAGTCCACCCGCCGGGAGGTGTGCATGAACCTGGAGGAGATGGGCTTTGAGATCGAGGCCAGCCACCACGAGTGCGCTATCGGCCAGCACGAGATCGACTTTAAATATGTGGACGCCTTAGACGGGGCGGACAAGATCATGACCCTGAAGCTGGCCGTGAAGACCCTGGCCCAGAAAAACGGCCTGCACGCCACCTTCATGCCCAAGCCGGTGTACGGCGTGGCCGGGTCGGGGATGCACCTGAACATGTCCCTGTTCAAAGACGGGCGGAACGTGTTCTATGACGAGGGGGGCCAGCGGCAGCTGTCTAAAACGGCCCGGTCCTTTATTGCCGGACTGCTGCGCCACGCCGACGGCTTCACCGCCCTGACCAACCCCCTGGTGAACTCCTACAAGCGCCTGGGGGCGGGGTATGAGGCCCCCCGGTATAAGGCCTGGTCTTCGGCCAACCGGTCCACCCTGATCCGCATCCCCTCGGTGCGGGGACAGAGCACCCGGGTGGAGCTGCGCAGCCCGGACCCCTCCTGCAACCCATATCTGGCGGTGGCCGCCTGTCTGGCCGCCGGGCTGGACGGCATCGCCCAGGGGCTGGAGCCGCCGGAGGAGATCTCCGGGGACGTGTACGCCATGGACGACGCGGCCCGGGCGGCCCGGAACATCGGGGCCCTGCCCGAGACGCTGAAGGACGCCCTGGACGCCCTGGAGCGGGACAAGCTGATGATGGACGTGCTGGGGGAGCATGTGGCCCGGCACTACATCCAGGGCAAGCGCAAGGAGTGGAACGAGTATCAGACCCGGGTGTCCAGCTGGGAGCTGGAGAAGTATCTGGTGACCTATTAAAACGATACTCGGGCTTTATGAATCTGGTGTAGGGGCGGCCTGTGGCCGCCCGGACAAATCGTTTACAACTGGGAGAGGGGGAAGCGGACATGGAGACGGTGATCGTGGCCTTTGAAAACGGGACCATGGCCCAGCGTTTTGGCGAGCTGCTGGAGAACACCGGCACGGCCAAATGCCTCCTGTGCCGCTCCGGGGACCAGGTCCGCCGTCTGATGAACAAGCAGACGGTGTACTGCGTGGTCTGCGGTCCCCATCTGTCCGACGGCCCGGCGGAGTGGCTGGCGGAGGACCTGCCCCCGGCCTGCTCCCTGCTTCTGGTGGGGCCTCAGCACATGCTGGACGCCTGCGCCAGCCGGGACGTGTACACCCTGGCCACCCCCATCCGCCGGGAGGAGGCGGTGTCCACCGTCAAGCTGCTGCTCCAGTTCGGCCACCGGATGGAGCGCTTCACCGCCGCCCGCCGAACCAGCGCCGACCAGGCCACGGTGGACCGGGCGAAAAAGCTGCTCATGGACCGCCTGGGCATGACCGAGGACCAGGCCCACCGGGAGCTGCAAAAGCGAAGCATGGACGCCGGAGCCAGACTGAGCCACACGGCAAGACAGGTCATTCGAGAGCTAGAAAAATAGTTAGGAGTTAGGAGGGATGAGTTAGGAGTTGGCCACTCCACTCATCCCTCCTAACTCCTAACTCATAACTCTATGGGAGCCGGCATACCTTGTACCAGCTTGATATTGGTGCAAGGGTGGTGCGTGCTGTGAAGTTTGTAAAAATGGAGGGCCTGGGCAACGACTATCTCTTTCTCAACTGCCTGGAGGGGGAGCCGCCTGACCTGCCCCGGCTGGCGACGGCGCTCAGTGACCGGCACTTTGGCGTGGGGGCAGACGGGCTCATCTGCGTCAAGCCGGGGTGGGCGGGGGACTTTGCCATGGAGATGTACAACGCCGACGGCTCCCGGGGGGCCATGTGCGGCAACGGCATCCGCTGCTTGGGCAAGTTCGTGTACGACAGCGGCCTGACCCGCAAGCGCTGCCTGACCATCCAGACTGACGCGGGGCCCCGGGGGCTGGAGCTGTCCGTCCAGAACGGCCAGGTGGCGGAGGTGACGGTGGACATGGGGCCAGCCAAAGTGGAGGGGGAGGTATACTGCCAGACCCCGGCGGGGGCCTTTTGGGTCACGCCGGTGGACGTGGGCAACCCCCACGGGGTGGTATTCTGCCCAGAGTGGACGGAGGAGGAGACGGCCCGGGTGGGTCCCATGCTGGAGGTCTGTCCCCCACTGGGCCAGCGGCGGAACATCGAGTTTTTGACGGTGGAGGACCGGGAGCACCTGACCGTCCGGGTGTGGGAGCGGGGCAGCGGCGTGACCCTGGCCTGCGGCACCGGGGCCTGCGCCAGCTTCGCCGCCGCCCGACGCCGGGACCTGTGCGGGAGGAAGGTGCAGGTCCGCCTGCCCGGGGGCGTTTTGCAGGTGGAGGAGCGGGAGGGCAGGCTCTTGATGACCGGCCCGGCCCGCACCGTCTTCCGGGGCGAGATCGACCTGCCCTGGCCGCCTGGACCGGGTGAAAAACGCTGACAGAAAATACAAGAAAAAATTTTCAAAAAATCGAAAAAAAGACTTGCATTTCTCCCGGGGGTATGCTATTATAACTAAGCTGTCTGACACGGACAGCCAACAGAATACTTCCGGGTGTGGCGAAGTTTGGTATCGCGCTTGAATGGGGTTCAAGAGGCCCTGAGTTCGAATCTCAGCACTCGGACC
>ERZ856578.5254-NODE-5254-length-16029-cov-6.836133_pt1 | contig 16029 bp, 15 predicted proteins | sample MGYA00514384_ERZ856578 | MGnify/ENA primary metagenome ERZ856578 (study PRJEB29103, sample SAMN06111958) | human gut metagenome | biome: human gut; feature: ankylosing spondylitis patient; material: healthy_person | host: Homo sapiens | place: China:Hangzhou...
TGGCATCGCCGCAAGGCGATGACTGGAGGATTCCCACGCAACAGCTCCCAATCCTTCGGCCTTCCCCTCATCCGTCATGGCTGCGCCATGCCACCTTCCCCCGGTGGAAGGCGCTTGACAAACTTGGTTTACTCTGATAAACTACAATCAGAAGATAGGTTTATCACAATAAACTAAAGGAGGCGGTCCCATGGAAAAGCTGTTTGATGGGGAATACAAGCTGATGGAGGTGCTGTGGGAGACGGGTGCGATCCACTCCGCCCGACTGGTGGAGCTGTGCGCCCAGCGGCTGGGGTGGAACAAGAGCACCACCTATACCGTCCTGCGCCGCCTGAAGAACAAGGGGACGGTGGACCACCGTGACACGGTGGTCACCCCCCTGCTCACCCGGGAGGCGGCCATCCGGGCGGAGGGGGCGGAGCTGGAGCGCCGGGCCGGGGGGCTGTCCCCCTTCCTGGCCGCCTTTTTTGGGGGCAGAAAGCTGACCCCGGCGGAGGCGGAGGAACTGAAGGAGCTGATCGACCGGACCACATGGGAGGGGTGACTGTGAACGCTGTTTGGAAAACGTGCCTGATGCTGTTTTACGACGTGGCCAACATGTATTTCAGCGTGGGCGTGATCACCGCCCTGACCTTTGGGATCATCATTCTGCTGCGTCCCGTGACCAACCCCCTGTTGGAGCCCCGGGACCGGGTGCGGCTGTGGTCCTTCGGGTGGTATTGCAGCTATACCGCCTATATCTGGTGCCTGTATGGCCGAGTGAAAGTGCTGCCCTGGTCTTTCCGGGGACTGCTGCGCCTGCGGCTGGAGGAGCCCAGCCAGACTCCCGCCATCCTGCCCGCCCCCTGGACGGAAGGGGCACAGGACACCCTGGCCCTGCCCGGTGGGCTGCGCATTCCCTGCCCGCTGTCCCAGGGGCAGATGATGGCCATCGGCCTTGTGTGGCTAGGTATGGTGGCGGCGGTGCTGGTCTGGAGCACCCGGACGGAGGGCCGCCTGAAATGCCTGGGCCAACAGGGGGAGCGGCTGCCGCCGGAGAGCGTGGCGGAGTTTGGCCTGGACCCCAAGACGGTGGCGGTGCGGCTGTGTGACGGTCTGCCCACCAGCTTTGTCCGCAGGGGCCACGACACGGGGGCGGGGGACGGCGTTCAGCATGTGATCTGTCTGCAGCGGGAGCTGCCCCCGGAGCGGATGGGGCTGGTACTGCGCCACGAGGGGGAACACATCAAAATGCACCACCCCTGGTGGAAGATGGCCAATGCCATCTCCATGGCTCTGTTCTGGTGGAGCCCCCTGCACTGGGCGGCCTATCGCCTGACCAACCGGGACATGGAGCTGGCCTGCGACCGGGCGGTGCTGAACCAGCTGGAGCCGGAGGGGCGGCGGGAGTACGCCCGGATGCTCACCGAGCTTGCCGCCGGGCGGCACCTGTGGGGCAGCGTGTCCGCCTTTGGGGAGTGCGACGCCGCCATCCGCATCCGCCGGGCCGCCGCCTGGAGACCCAAACCGGAGTGGCGACGGGGCCTGTCCCTGATCCTGTCCCTGCTGCTGATCCTGTTCCTGTTCACCGGAGGCTGGGCTGGATAACGAAAGACGCAAAACGCAAAAAGCCGTGAGAGCAGATCGCTCTCACGGCTTTTGTCGCAGCTCAGGGGGAATTACTTGATGGGCTCGCCGGCCTCTTTCTTGGCGCGGATCTCTTTCAGGGCGTCCTTATAGGACAGGTTGACGCGGCCCTTGTCGTCGATGTCGGTGACCTTGACCCAGATCATGTCGCCGATGTTCACCACGTCCTCCACCTTCTCCACCCGGCGGTCAGCCAGCTTGGAGATGTGGACCATGCCGTCCTTGCCGGGGGCCAGCTCCACAAAGGCGCCGAACTGGAGGATGCGGACCACCTTGCCATAGTACAGGCCGCCCACCTCGGGGACGAAGACGATGGTCTCGATCATCTTCTTGGCGGCGTCGCAGCTGGCGGCGTCGGGGGAGGCGATGTGGATGGTGCCGTCGTCCTCAATGTCGATCTGGGCGCCGGACTCGGCGGTGATCTTCTGGATGACGGAGCCGCCCTTGCCGATGACCTCGCGGATGCGGTCGGGCTCGATCTTCATGGTGATCATCTTGGGGGCGAAGCGGCTGACCTCGGCCCGGGGGGCGGAGATGCAGGGCAGCATGATCTCGTCCAGGATGGCGAAGCGGGCGTCCCGGGTGATCTCCAGGGCCTCCTTGATGATCTCGTGGGTCAGACCGTCGTTCTTCAGGTCCATCTGGATGGCGGTGATGCCGGACTTGGTACCGGCCACCTTAAAGTCCATCTCGCCGTGGAAGTCCTCCACGCCCTGGATGTCGATGAAGGTCTGGAAGGAGCCGTCGTCGTCCTGAATGAGGCCGCAGGAGATACCGGCCACGGGGGCCTTGATGGGCACACCGGCGTCCATCAGGGCCAGAGTGGAGCCGCAGATGGAGCCCTGAGAGGTGGAACCGTTGGAGGACAGCACCTCGCTGACCACGCGGATGGCATAGGGGAACTCGTCCACGCTGGGCAGCACGGGCACCAGAGCGCGCTCGGCCAGAGCGCCGTGGCCGTACTCACGACGGTTGGTGGAACGGGGAGCCTTGGCCTCGCCCACGGAGTAGGGGGGGAAGTTGTAGTGGTGCATATAGCGCTTCTCGTCCTCTTCCCAGATGGTGTCCAGCTTCTGGGCGGCAGACAGGGTGTTCAGGGTGGCCACGGACAAGACCTGGGTCTGGCCGCGGGTGAACAGGCCGGAGCCGTGGACGCGGGGCAGCACGCCCACCTCGGCGGCCAGAGGACGGATCTCGTTCTTGGCGCGGCCATCCACGCGGTGGCCCTCCAGCAGCCAGGCCTTGACGATCTTCTTCTGGAACTTATAGGTGAACTCCTCCAGGTACTGATCCATATCGGGATACTCCTCCAGATACTTCTCGTGCCAGTGGTCGATCATGGCGTTCCAGCGCTCCTCGCGCACGTTCTTGTCGTCGGTGTCCATGGCGGCCTTGGCCTCGTCCATGAACTCGGTGGTGATCTTGTCGAACAGCTCCTGATTGAACTGGGCGTGCTCGTACTCCATCTTGGGCTTGCCGATCTCGGCGACGATCTGGTCGATGAGGTCGATCTGCTTGCGGATCTCCTCGTGGGCCTTCACGATGCCGGCGTACATGATCTCGTCGGGGATCTCGTCGGCGCCGGCCTCGATCATGACCACCTTCTCCCGGGTGGCGGCCACGGTGACGTCCATGCGGGAGGTCTTGCGCTGCTCCTGGTTGGGGTTCAGGACGATCTGGCCGTCCACATAGCCCACCTCCAGGCAGCCGATGGGACCGGCGAAGGGGATCTCGGAATAGCTCACGCAGGCGGAGGCGCCGATCATGGCGGCCACCTCGGGGGAGCAGTCGTAGTCCACGCTCATCACGGTGCACTGGATGCACACGTCGTTGCGGAAGTCATAGGGGAACAGGGGGCGCATGGGCCGGTCGATCAGGCGGCTGGCCAGCACGGCGGGCAGGGAGGGGCGGCCCTCACGGCGCATGAAGGAGCCGGGGATGCGGCCCACGGCGTACAGCTTCTCCTCAAAGTCCACGGACAGGGGGAAGAAATCCACGCCGTCACGGGGACGGGGGGCCACGGTGACGGCCACCATCACGGTGGTCTCGCCATAGGTGACCATGGCGGCGGCGTTGGCCAGCTCGGCCACCTTGCCCACCTCGATGGTCAGGGGACGGCCGCACAGGTCCATGGTCCACTTCTTGTTCTTGGGGAACTGCTTGTGCTTGATAATAGTCGACATAAAAACACTCCTTTTCCTGTGGTCCACCGGAGCGCGCCGACCCTTTAGCACTTGGAGCCACGTCGCGGCAAAGACCGCGGCCCAGGTCCAACTGCTAAAAAAGCGGGTCGCTCCGGCGGTGGTAAAATGGCGCAGGATGTGAACATAGGGCAGCACGATAGGCGCGCTGCCCTATGAGACACAAAACTTACTTACGGATGCCCAGCTTGGCGATGATGGCGCGGTAACGCTCGATGTCCTTGGCCATCAGATAATCCAGCAGCTTGCGGCGCTTACCGATCATCTTGTACAGGCCGCGGCGGCTGTGGTTGTCGTGGATGTGCACCTTCAGGTGCTCGGTCAGCTCGGCAATGCGGGCGGACAGGATGGCGATCTGGACCTCGGGGGAGCCAGTGTCGTTCTCGTGGGTGCGGTTGGCCAGGATAACGGCCGTCTTTTCGTCCTTACGGATCATGGGAAATTTCCACCTTTCATGTTTGTTTGCCCGATCTTCCGCGTAGCAGGTGGGTGAAGCCCCGGACTGTTGCCCGGGCCGTGTCCCGCAACGAGGAGGGTGGGCATGAAAACGCAATTATCATGCTGGGCTACTATATCATAATTCTGCCCGGCTGTAAAGGGAAAAAACACATTTTCGTGGAAATTCCGGGGGAGGGGGGAGACGATGATCGAGAATCTCGTCAGAAAGGGCATAGCCTTCGCCCCGCAGGGGAGAAGGTGCCCCCGTAGGGGGCGGATGAGGGGGACCACGGGGGTGGCATCGGTTGTCGGCGGGCCGACACGGTACCCGCAGGGGGTATGCCGCATCCGTAAGGCTCCTTCGTCGCCAACGGCTGCGCAAAGGTCGGCCCCTACAAGAGCTATCGTGACCCGGCGTAGGGGCGGACCTCTGTGTCCGCCCGTTCGATGACCGCCGCACCCACGGGAAGCACCCTCATCCGTCATGGCTGCGCCATGCCACCTTCCCCCTGGGAGGGGGAAGGCTTATTTCAGATTCAGCTCGCCAACTTCTCCGCCGCCCGGACCAGCATGTCTTCTGTCACCTGATAGGGGTAGTGCTCCAGATCGGCGTCCCGGAGGATCTCGGGGGCGGCGCGGCGGACGTCGTCCACGGTGATGTCCACGTCCTGAAGACAGGTGGGCAGGTTCACCGTGCGGTTGAAGTCCTGGAGCTGGCGGCACTCCCCCTCTCTGCCGTCCACCAGCAGGAGCATGAGCACCCCCAGGGCCACCACCACGCCGTGGAGCCGCTTTTCGTCGTCGGCAAAGCCGGGCAGGCTGCACAGGCCATAGTAAAAGGCGTGGGCCACGCCGCCGTTATAGTCCATGGAGTGATCCCGGGCCACCAGCATGGACACCCAGCCCGTGGTGATGACGATGGTCAGCACCACCTGCTCCAGGTCATAGGTGGACTGCCCGGCCCGGTTGGCCTCCAGCGCGCTGGCCCCGTGCTCCCGCATGGTGTCCAGACACATGCGGCACAGGGTGACCCCTGCGGCCCTGAACTGCTCCAGCTGCTCTCCACGGGCGGAGATGCTGACCTCATAGAACTTGGCATAGGTGTCGCCGATGCCCGCCCACAGGAAGCGGATGGGGGCCTGGGCCATGATATCCGTGTCCAGAAAGACGTGCTTGGCCGGCTGGAGGAAGTGGACAAAGTCGCAGAAGCTGCCGTCCTCGTTGTACACGATGGCCAGGGCGGAGGAGGCCGCGCAGTTGGAGGCGATGGTGGGGAAGGTGAAGAAGGGCTTGTTTAAGTCCAGGGCCACCAGCTTGGCGGTGTCCACCGCCTTGCCCCCGCCCACGGCGAAGATCATGTCCGCGTTTTGGATGGCTGGCTCTGTCTCCAGGGCATGGGCGGCGGAAAAGGTACACTCTGTGCCAAAATGGAAGAACCCGGAGATGGCGATCTCGCTGCCGTCCACTGCGGCAAGCAGCTTATCGTGGGCGGCGGCCATGGCCTTTTTCCCGCCGATGACCACCGCGGTGGTCCCATAGACCCGGCAATACTCCGGGATGCTCCGGTACGCCTCGGGCCCCACCGTGTAGGGAGGGACGAGGACAGTGTAGTTTTCCATTTTGACACACTCCTTAATATGCTTCCCCCGATCAGGCCTTGTGTTCCCCGCCAACGGCGGGGAACGAAGACACGCCGGGAGAAAAGATTTGCACAAATTACCCTTTTCCGAAAGGTGGTCTTAGTATACCAGAAAAAACAGGTTCTGTATATCCGCGCACTAGTGAAATAGAGTGTGAAATTATTTGGGGGCCGTTGTGGAGTTTGCATAGAAAAAGCCGCCGCCCGGACAGAACGGGCGGCGGCTGGAGTCTGTATAAAGTTGGGGGCTTACTCCTCGATGTTCAGGGCGGCGACCACCTTGGCGCAGCGGGGGCACAGGGCGGGGTGCTTGGCGTCGGAGCCCACCAGGGGGTGGTGCTTCCAGCAGCGCTGGCACTTCTCACCCTGGGCGGGGGAGACGGAGACGGACAGCTCGCTGCCCACGGTGAGGGCGGCCTGGGAGACGATGAACAGGTCGGCCAGCTCGTCGGCGTTCATCTCGGCCAGGAGGGCGTCCTCGGCGGGGACGGTGACGGCGATCTGGGCCTCCAGGCTCTTGCCGATCTTCTTCTCGTTCCGGGCGCTCTCCAGGGCGGCGTTCACGGCGGTGCGGACGGAGATGATCTTGTCCCACTTGGCCATGGCGGCCTCGTCCAGGGCATAGTCGGCGAAGGGCTGGTTCATCTCGTTCAGGACCACGTTCCGGGCGTCGTCGCCGGTCTTGTGGGGCATGGCCTGCCAGATCTCGTCGCAGGTGAAGGCCAGGATGGGGGCGAACAGCTTGGTGATGGTGTCCAGGATGAGCCACAGGGCGGTCTGGGCGGAGCGGCGGGCCAGGCCGTCGGTCTCCTCGCAGTACAGGCGGTCCTTGATGATGTCCAGATAGAAGCTGGACAGCTCCACCACGCAGAAGTCGTTGACGGCGTGGGAGACCACATGGAACTCGTAGTTGTCATAGGCGGCGAAGCACTGCTGCGTCAGCTCGTTGAGCTTGGTGACGGCCCAGCGGTCCAGCTCCAGCATATCCTGGGGGGCCACCAGATGGTCGGGGTCGAACCCGGCCAGGTTGCCCAGGCAGTAGCGGGCGGTGTTGCGGAACTTCAGATAGTTCTGGCTGAGCTGCTTGAAGATGGCGTCGGAGCAGCGCACGTCCACGTGGTAGTCGGCGGAACCGGCCCACAGGCGCAGCAGGTCCGCGCCGTACTTCTTGAAGATGTCGGCGGGGTCCACGCCGTTGCCCAGGGACTTGTGCATGGCACGGCCCTCGCCGTCCACGGTCCAGCCGTGGGTGACGCACTCCTTAAAGGGCGCGCCCTGGCCGAAAGCGCCCACAGCGGTGAGCAGGCTGGACTGGAACCAGCCGCGATACTGGTCCAGGCCCTCCAGATACATGGTGGCGGGCCAGAAGCCCTGGTCCTTCTTCATGGAGGCGAAGTGGGTGGAGCCGGAGTCGAACCAGCCGTCCAGGGTGTCCTCCTCCTTGGTGAAGCCGGTGCTCTTGCCGCAGTGGGGGCAGGTGAAGCCCTGGGGCAGGATATCGGCGGCCTCCATCTCGTACCAGGCGTTGGATCCCTTCTCGCCGAAGAGCTTGCTGACGGCGGCGATGGTCTCGTCGTTGCAGATGGGCTTGCCGCAGTCGGCGCAGTAGAACACGGGGATGGGCAGGCCCCAGCGGCGCTGACGGGAAATGCACCAGTCGGCCCGCTCCCGGATCATGCTCTTCATCCGGTCAATGCCCCAGCCGGGGACCCAGCGCACGTCATCGCAGGCGGCGCAGGCCTCGTCCTTGAAGGAGTCCACGGAGCAGAACCACTGGGGGGTGGCCCGGAAGATGATGGGGTGTTTGCAGCGCCAGCAGTGGGGATAGCTGTGGACGATCTCCTCGCTGGCCAGCAGGGCACCGGACTCCTTCATGTCGGCCAGGATGATGGGGTTGGACTCCTCCACCCGCAGACCGGCGTATTTTCCGGCGTAGTCAGTGTGGCGGCCGCGGTCATCCACGGGGACCACCATGTCCATGTTATAGCGGCGGCAGGTCTGATAGTCGTCCGCGCCGAAGCCGGGGGCGGTGTGGACGCAGCCGGTGCCGGAGTCCATGGTGACATAGTCGGCCAGCACCAGGCGGCTGGTCTTCGGCAGGAAGGGGTGGTCGGCCAGCATGTTCTCGAAGAAAGCGCCCTCGTGGGTCTCCACGGTGGCATAGTCGGAGATGCCGGCCACCTTCATGACCTTGTCGGCCAGGGCCTCGGCCACGATATACATCTCGCCATTTTCGTTGTTCTTCACGATGGCATAGCTCTCGCTGGGGTGGAGGGCGATGGCCAGGTTGCCGGGCAGGGTCCAGATGGTGGTGGTCCAGATGACGAAGTTCAGCTTGCTCTTGTCCAGGTGGCTCAGCTTGCCCTGATCATCGTGCATGGGGAACTTCACATACACGGTGGTGCAGGGGTCGTCCTGATACTCGATCTCCGCCTCGGCCAGGGCGGTCTCGTCGTGATAGCACCAGTACACGGGCTTCAGGCCCTTGTAGATATAGCCCTTGTTATACATCTTGCCGAAGACCTTGACCTCCTCGGCCTCGAAGCCGGGGTCCATGGTCTTATAGGGGTGCTCCCAGTCGCCCAGAACGCCGATGCGCTTGAAGCCCTCCATCTGCACGTCGATATAGTGCTGGGCGAACTCGTGGCAGGCGGTGCGGAACTCGGGCACGGACATGGCCTTGCGGTTGAGCTTGTTCTGCTTGATGATGGCGCTCTCGATGGGCATGCCGTGGTTGTCCCAGCCGGGGATATAGGGGGTGTAGTAGCCCCGCATGGCATAGGAGCGGGTGATGAAGTCCTTGATGGACTTGTTCAGGGCGTGACCCATGTGCAGGCTGCCGTTGGAGAAGGGGGGGCCGTCGTGCAGGGCGAAGCGGGGCTTGCCCTCGTTCTTCTTCAGCAGCTCGTGATAGAGGTCCATGTCGTTCCAGCGCTGGAGCATCCCAGGCTCCCGGTTGGGCAGACCGGCCCGCATGGGGAAGTCGGTCTTGGGCAGGTTGATGGTCTTGTTGTAATCCATGTCCGTTCTCCTTGTTTATATAATATAAGGTTATGATGCACGTAAATAAGCCTTCGCCCCGCAGGGGAGAAGGTGGCGCGGCGAAGCCGTGACGGATGAGGGGGACCACGGGGGTGCGGCGGTCATCGACGGGCCGACACGGAGGTCGGCCCCTACGGCGTGTCACGTAGGCTGTTTGTAGGGGCGGACCTCTGTGTCCGCCCGCCGACGGCAGACGCGGCAACAAAAAACGCCCCTGTCTCCTACGTTGTAAGAGACAAAGGCGTAAACTCCTCTGCGGTACCACTCTTATTGCCGCCTGAATATAGGCGGCCACTCAAGGTTTGCCCGGTAACGGGGGCTGCCGGAGGGGCTTACTGAGATCTTCAGCCCTCTGCTCCGAGGTGATCTTCGCCCCTTGGCTCCCGTCCGCCTTGCACCAAACGGCGGCTCTCTGTTCGGGAGCGGGAGGGGTTACTTGTCCTCATCCGCGCATATGTCGGTATTTGCCCTATTATCTTATCCGCATCCCGGGGGAATGTCAAGGAAAAAGTGGAGGGTGCCAGAGGAATATCTCCACAATCTTCAAGGAAATTTAATTCCTTTTTTCACAAAAGTGTGATATACTAGGCTCCACTTAAACCTAATGCATAAATGCAGATCACCGCCGGGATGCAGTTCCGGCGCGGAAAGGCGGCAGACAAGTTTGAAACAGACATTTGATGCATTGGTCGTGGGCGCGGGTTACGCCGGGGCGGTCACGGCCCGGGCGCTGGCGGAGAAGGGCCGCCGGGTGCTGGTGCTGGAGCGGCGGGATCACGTGGCGGGCAACGCCTATGACCGGCCCGACCAGGCGGGCATTCTGATCCACCAATATGGCCCCCACATCTTCCACACCAACGACAAGCGGGTGTTCGACTGGCTGTCCCGCTTTACCCAGTGGCGGGACTATCGCCACCGGGTCATCGCCAACATCCCAGACGACAGGGGCGGGCGGATGACCTATCCCGTGCCCTTTAACCTGACCTCTCTGGAGACGGCCTTCGGCCTTGAAGAGGGCAAGCGCCTGGGGGACAAGCTCATCGCGGCCTATGGCCCGGAGAAGAAAGTGACCATTCTGGAGCTGCGGCAGAACGCCGACCCGGAGATCTCCGCCCTGGCCGACTATGTCTATGAGCACGTCTTCGTCCACTACACCATGAAGCAGTGGGGCCAGAAGCCGGAGGACATCGACCCGGCCACCACCGCCCGGGTGCCCGTGTTCCTGTCCCGGGACGACCGGTATTTCCAGGACGCCTATCAGGGTATGCCCCTGGAGGGCTATACCCCCATGTTCGAGCGGATGCTGGCCCACCCCAACATCACCGTGGAGCTGGGCTGCGACGCCCTGGAGCGGCTGGACGTGTCCGGAGACGCGCTGAAGGTGGACGGAGAGCCCTTTGCCGGTCAGGTGATCTACACCGGCCAGGCCGACGAGCTGTTTAAGTTCCGCTTCGGCCCCCTGCCCTATCGGACGCTGAATTTCCAGTTCGAGACATTGGACCAGGACGATTTTCAGGGCTATGGCACGGTGAACTACACCGTGGACCGGGAGTATACCCGCATCACGGAATTCAAGCACCTCACCGGTCAGGTCCTGCCCGACAAGACCACCATCGTGAAGGAATACTCCAAGGCCTATGGCGGCATTCTGGGGGAGATCCCCTATTACGCCATCATCAACCCGGCCAACCGGGCCCTGTATGAGCAGTACCGCGGTCTGGCGGAGCGCTTTGGCAACCTGCACCTGCTGGGCCGCCTGGCGGAATACCAGTATTACAACATGGACGCCATCGCCGCCCGGGCCCTGGACCTGGCGGAGCGGCTTTGAAATTTTTCCACTTTGGCCCCCTTGTGAAAGGGGGCTGGCATCGCCGCAGGCGATGACTGAGGGATTCCATAAGCGCCCAATGGGGGCGCGGCGTCCGAAAAAATTTGAGGAGAGAACGACATGGATAAGCTGATCACCTTTGCCGTCCCCTGTTACAACTCGGCGGCCTATATGGAGCACTGCGTGGACACCCTGCTCCAGGGGGGCGACGACATTGAGATCATTCTGGTGGACGACGGCTCCACCAAAGACGAGACCCCGGCCATCTGCGACCGGTATCAGGAGCAGTACCCCGACATCGTCCGGGCCATCCACCAGGAGAACGGCGGCCACGGCGAGGGCGTGAACCAGGGCATCCGCAACGCCCGGGGCATTTATTATAAGGTAGTGGACTCTGACGACTGGGTGGACGTGCCCTCCCTGCACAAGGCCCTGGACAAGCTGCGCCAGTTCGTCCGGGATGACAAGCTGGTGGACATGATGGTGTGCAACTATGTCTATGAGCACGTGGAGGACAACACCCAGCGGGTGATGGACTATCGCAATGTGTTCCCCAGAAACCGGGTGTTCGGCTGGGACCAGATCGGGCGCTTCCGCCCCTCCCAGTATCTGCTGATGCACTCGGTCATCTATCGTACCCAGCTGCTGCGGGACTGCGACTTAGAACTACCCAAGCATACGTTTTATGTGGACAACATCTTTGTCTATCAGCCCCTGCCCTATGTGAAGAACATCTACTATCTGGATGTGGACCTGTACCGCTATTTCATCGGCCGGGCCGACCAGTCGGTGAACGAGAAGGTGATGGTCACCCGGGTGGACCAGCAGCTGCGGGTCACCTATCACATGATAAAGTCCCACGACCTGCGCAAGGTCTGTGCCGAGCACAACAAACTGGGTCGGTATATGATGAGCTATCTGGCCATGATGATGGCCATCTCCTCCATCTTTTTGGTCATTGAGAACACCCCCGAGTCTCTGGGCAAGCGCACCCAGCTGTGGGAGTATCTGCGCACGGTGGACTCTGGCCTGTACCACAAGATGAAATACCGGGCCGTGTCCGCCTTCACCGCCTTCCCCGGCTATCAGGGCCGGAGACTGTCCGTGGGGCTGTACCGCCTGGCGAGAAAGATCTATAAGTTTAACTGAGTACAGGGGGCCGCTGGGGACAGCGGCCCCTACTTTGCGCCGTCATTGCGAGGAGCGCAGCACTTTTCGCCAAAGGCCGGCCGAATTTCCCGGGACATAGGGAGCAAAGCGCTGATTCGGGGAGAAATGTTGGTTTTTTGAAAAAATGTGCTTGACACACACGGGGATGTTGTTGTATCATAACGAAGTGCCTGTAAGGGCACAGTCTGCGATGATGCGGGAGATTGCTCAGAGATGAGGTAACTTCCGCGGAGTATGTCCGTATGATCGGGCGGCTGAGAGATCCGTGCCACGGCGTATATCGCCCCGGCAGGGAGAGGACCGGCCTGCTATGCGCCGGTTTTTTCGTGCCCGGGAGTGATACGCACGGTAACGTGGACGAAGCTCTCACCGTACGGAGCGCGACAGCAAGACACAAAGTCAACTTCGTATGATTTAAGGAGGAAACATCCAAATGGCAGCTCAGAAAGAAATGATCCGCATTCGCCTGAAGGCCTATGATCACCAGCTCATCGACCAGAGCGCTGAGAAGATCGTGGAGACCGCCAAGCGCACCGGCGCCACCGTCTCCGGCCCCATTCCCCTGCCCACCAAGAAGGAAGTCGTCACCATCCTGCGCGCCGTCCACAAGTACAAGGACAGCCGCGAGCAGTTTGAGCGCCGCACCCACAAGCGCCTCATCGACGTTGTGAAGCCCTCCCCCAAGACTGTGGAGGCTCTGATGTCCCTGGAGCTGCCGGCCGGCGTGGAGATCGAGATCAAGCTGTAATCACTCATCTTTTTCCGCCATACGGCGTTGCGCCGCCTTGCCGTACACACGGTACTGTCTGCGACGGCGCGCCTTGTCTGGCGAAAAAATCTGAATGATTCGGAAGAGGAGATTTTCCAAAGTGGCACACGGCAGCGTCCGTGTAACAAATTCGTTGAACCCGCTGCCCATCGCGTTTTTGAGATGGGCGGGTCAAGTCGTCCGAGCAATGGCGCTCCCCCAGCCCAATGGGAAGAGACGGCCAACTCGACCGACCAATAACCTTATCAAGGAGGAAATCCAAATGCAGAAAGCGATCATCGGCAAAAAGATCGGCATGACCCAGATCTTCGATGAGACCGGCCGCGTGGTGCCCGTCACCCTGATCCAGGCCGGTCCCTGCACCGTGGTGCAGAAGAAGACCGCCGAGAAGGATGGCTACAACGCCATTCAGCTGGGTTATGAGACCGTCCCCGAGCGCAAGCTCACCAAGCCCGAGCTGGGCCACCAGAAGAAGGCCGGCATCGAGGAGTTCCAGAAGGTGCTCAAGGAGTTCCCTCTGGAGGATTGCAGCAAGTACGAGGTCGGCGACAAGCTGAACGCTGACGTGTTCGCCGCCGGCGACTTCGTGGACGTGACCGGCATCAGCAAGGGCCACGGCTACCAGGGCGTTATCAAGCGCCACGGTGCCAGCCGCCTGAAGGAGACCCACGGTACTGGTCCTGTTCACCGTCACGCCGGTTCCATGGGTTCCGGCACTGACCCCGCCCGCATCTTCAAGGGCAAGATCGGCGCCGGCCAGATGGGCAACGAGCAGGTCACCGTCCTGAACCTGGACGTGGTCAAGGTGGACACCGAGCTGGGCCTCATCGCCGTGCGCGGCGCCATCCCCGGCCCCAAGGGCGGCGTGGTCTTCGTGAAGAACACCGTCAAGCACAACGCCGAGAAGAAGGGTGCCGCCGGCATCAGCAACAACCCGCAGAAGGCCTCTGCCCGCGTCAACCCGCAGAAGGCTTCCGCCCGCAACAAGTAAGGAAAGGAGAGATTGAGTCATGCCTAAAGCGAACGTGTTCAACATGGCCGGTCAGCAGGTCGGCGAGATCGAGCTCTCCGAGGCTGTGTTCGGGATCGAGCCCAACCAGGTCGTGGTCCACGAGGTGGTCAAGAACCACCTGGCCAACTGCCGTCAGGGCACTCAGAGTGCTCTGACCCGCGCCGAGGTTTCCGGCGGCGGCAAGAAGCCCTGGCGTCAGAAGGGCACCGGTCACGCCCGTCAGGGCTCTACCCGTGCTCCCCAGTGGACCCACGGCGGCATCGTGTTTGCCCCCAAGCCCCGCGACTACAGCTACACCCTGAATAAGAAGGTGAAGCGCCTGGCGCTGAAGTCCGCTCTGTCTGCCAAGGCTGCCGAGGGCGCCATCGTGGTGGTGGACGAGCTGAAGCTGGACGCCATCAAGACCAAGCCCGTTAAGCAGTTCCTGGACGCCGCCGGCGTCACCAAGGCTGTTGTCATCACCCCTGAGGTGAACGACGTTGTGGTCAAGTCCACCCGGAACATCCCCGGCGTGGTCACCACCACCGCCAAGATCCTCAGCGTCTATGACATTGTCAACGCCAAGCAGCTGGTCATCGACAAGGCCGCTCTGGCGATCATCGAGGAGGTGTATGCGTAATGGCTACCACTGCTTATGATATCATCAAGCGCCCCATCATCACCGAGCAGTCCATGGAGCAGACTGAGATGAAGCGCTACACCTTCGAGGTGGCCAAGACCGCCAACAAGATCGAGATCGCCAAGGCCATCGAGGAGATCTTCGGCGTGAAGGTCGCCAAGGTGAACACCCTGAACATGCAGGGCAAGGCCAAGCGCATGGGCAACCGCCCCGCTGGCCGCCGTGCCAACTGGAAGAAGGCTATGGTCACCCTGACCGCCGATTCCAAGACCATCGAGTTCTTCGAGGGTATGGTGTAAGGAGGAATTGAGAAATGGCTATTAAGACTTATAAGCCCACAACCCCCTCCCGCCGTCACATGACTGTGTCCGCCTTCGAGGGGATCGACAAGAAGGCCAAGCCCGAGCGCAGCCTGACTGAGGTGCTGAAGAAGCACGCTGGCCGCAACAGCTATGGCCGCATCACCGTCCGCCACCACGGCGGCGGCAACCGGCAGAAGTACCGCGTCATCGACTTCAAGCGCGACAAGGACGGCAAGGCCACTGTGGTCAACCTGCAGTATGACCCCAACCGCTCCGCCAACATCGCCCTGATCGAGTATGAGGACGGCGAGCGCCGCTATATCCTGGCCCCCAACGGCCTGAAGGCCGGTCACATCATCATGACCGGCGCCGACGCCGACATCCTGCCCGGCAACTGCCTGCCCATCGCCAACATTCCTGTGGGCGAGATGATCCACAACATCGAGCTGTACCCCGGTAAGGGCGCTCAGCTGGTCCGCGCCGCCGGCGTGGCCGCTCAGCTGATGGCCAAGGAGAACGGCATGGCTCAGGTCCGTCTGCCCTCCGGCGAGGTCCGCTATGTCCGTGAGAACTGCAAGGCCACCATCGGCCAGGTCGGCAACACCGACTGGGCCAACATCCAGCTGGGTAAGGCTGGCCGCAAGCGTCACATGGGCTGGCGTCCCACCGTGCGTGGCTCCGTCATGAACCCCAATGACCACCCCCACGGCGGCGGCGAGGGCAAGAGCCCTGTCGGCCGTCCCGGCCCTGTCACCCCCTGGGGCAAGCCTGCCCTGGGTTACAAGACCCGCAAGACGAAGAACCGCACCGATAAGTTCATCGTCAAGCGCCGCAACGCCAAGTAAGGAGGCAGTAAAAGATGAGCAGAAGCATTAAGAAAGGCCCCTTTTGCGCCCCCGAGCTGCTGAAGCGGGTCGATGAAATGAACGCCAAGAACGAGAAGAAGGTCCTGAAGACCTGGAGCCGCGCCTCCACCATCTTCCCCTCCTTCGTTGGACACACCTTTGCTGTGCACGATGGCCGCAAGCACGTGCCCGTCTATGTCACCGAGGACATGGTCGGCCACAAGCTGGGCGAGTTCGTTCCCACCCGCACCTTTAAGGGTCACGCGGGCAGCAAGACCGGTAAGTAAGGAGGAGAGAGACGATGGAAGCTGTTGCAAATCTGAAGTATCTGCGGATCTCTCCCCGTAAGGTGAAGATCGTCCTGGACCTGATCCGGGGCAAGGATGTGGGTACTGCTACCGCCATCCTGCTGCAGACCCCCAAGGCCGCCTCTGAGCCCGTGCTCAAGCTGCTGAAGAGCGCCGCCGCCAACGCGGAGAACAACCACCAGATGGACCCTGAGAAGCTGTATGTCAGCACCTGCTACGCCAACCCCCGC